>Ga0155071_129_pt1 | contig 12348 bp, 12 predicted proteins | sample RifCSPhighO2_01_FD_106039 | JGI IMG/M metagenome (GOLD analysis project Ga0155071, IMG submission 106039) | Candidatus Gottesmanbacteria bacterium RIFCSPHIGHO2_01_FULL_42_27 | reverse complement strand
TTGATAACCAATTAAGTTTGAACCTTAAAACCGGACATTTCTATATCGTACAAAGAGGACATTATCATTTCTTTTCTACAAACATCCTGAACATATTGACAAACATTGAAGGGGAGGGTAAAATTATTTTTTGCCTATGGAAAGGCATTCATATATATAACTGAAGGATGATAACCGACTCACATAAATTTTTTTCAACGTAACAAAGGCCCCTTCAGTTACCGTTCCGATAAAGGCTATTGAAATTTAGAAACCAGCAATTGTGGGCGTGCCGATTATATTCGGGCCTGAAGTTTAGCTGGTTGAAGTACATTAATATTCATTTGTCCCGAAAATCTTTGCGAACCCCGATGAAATCGGGGGAGCAAATAGATTTTCGTGATCCCGTTTTGTCTGCGAGCTTGGGCTCGTAGTTCAGCGGGTAGAACATCTCATTTGCAATGAGAAGGTAGGCGGTTCGAGTCCGCCCGAGTCCACCTAAATTTCGGATGAGCAAAGATATCGGGATCGCGAAATTGAAACTGTTCGTTTTTAGACTCGCAGACAATTTCGGGACAATGAAGAGGCCCCGAAAAATTGCTTCGCAATTAACGGGGTAAATAGGCGGTTCGAGTCCGCCCAGGTCCACCGCAGTAATAAATTTTGCCAAGCAAAATTTAAACGCGGTAGAAACGTTCAAATTGCCATGCAATTTGTTACGTTTCACAAAGATTATCAGTTGTCGGTAGCCGGTTATAAGATAAATAACTGATTACCGATAGCTGACAACTAAATTTGGCTCTTTGAAAAGTGAACAGATAATAAAGCAAGTAGAGTCCCGATTTAATCGGGACAAAGTAGGATCAATCTTTATTGAGCCTTAAAGTCTACTCATAAAGTCGACAACGGATGCCTTGGCGGTTTTGGCCTAGGAAGGACGTTTGTATACCAACGATATCGTCGGTTAGGCGGTTAGCAGCCTGCGATCCGGCGGTTTCCGAATGGGGTAACCCTCCCCCGATAATATCGGGGGAAGGCAATAGTGAAAGTTCTGTCCAAAAGACAGAAAAATAGCTGTTGTCAGGGCACCGGGCGAACTGAAACATCTAAGTAGCCCGAGGAAAAGAAATCAATTACGAGATTCCGTCAGTAGCGGCGAGCGAAAGCGGAAGAGTCTAAACCCCGCCTTTGGCGGGGGGTTGCAGGGCTTCCAATATGGGATGAAAGGAAGGTAACAGAACTGCCTGGAATGGCAGACCACAGAGAGTGAAAGTCTCGTACGTAAAACCCGAATTTCCCCTAGGGAGTACCTAAGTACCACGAAGCACGGCAAAACTTCGTGGGAATCTGGGTGGTCCACCATCCAAGACTAAACACCAAAACCGACCGATAGTGAACTAGTACCGTGAGGGAAAGGTTAAAAGTACGCAGGTAATGCGAGTGAAATAGTACCTGAAATTGTCGACTAACAAACAGCGAGAGTCCCGATTTATCGTGGATGATCGCGTGCCTATTGAAGAATGAACCGATGAGTTGCCGTCCTTTCTTTTGTCTAAGCGAGTATCTCGCGGAGGCACAGTGAAAGCGAGCCCTAAACGGGCGAATTATAGAGAGAGTACGGCAGACCCGAAACCGGGTGAGCTAAGCATGGACAGGGTGAATCCCGACGAAAGTCGGGAAGAGGCCCGAACCCGTTGTTGTTGCAAAAACATGGGATGATCTGTGCTTAGGGGTAATATGCCAATCGAACCCGGAGATAGCTGGTTCTCCTCGAAATATATTTAGGTATAGCATTCCGATTTTGCCCAGGGGTAGAGCACTAGATGGGATATCAAGCTTTTAGCGAGATATCTCAATTAAACTCCGAATACTGGTAGCATTTTGTCGGAATAGTCAGTCCGGCTCGGCTAAGCGAGTCAGGTCAAGCGGGGAAACAACCCAAACTCCCAATTAAGGCCCCTAAATTTTAGCTAAGTTGTAAAGGAAGTGAGATTTCCCAGACACCCAGGAGGTTGGCTTAGAAGCAGCCATCCTTCAAAGAGTGCGTAACAGCTCACTGGATGAGAAATCTCGCGCCGAAAATGAACGGGGATAAGCTAAATGCCGAAATTGGAGTCCCGCCTCTGGCGGGAGGTAGAGGAGCGTTCCTGTTGCAGTGAAGCTCATTCCGTAAGGGAGGGTGGAGCGGCAGGAAGTGAGAATGTCGGTATGAGTAGCGAGAGTCCGATGAAAATTCGGACCGCCGTAAGCCCAAGGTTTCCGTCCCAACGTTCATCGGGGACGGGTTAATCGGATCTAAGGCGAGTCCCTCCGATTCGGAGGGGGTAGCTCGATGTACAAGCCGTAGAAATTCGGCTATAGCTTTGAGAAGTTTCCTAGGGGATGACGAGATTGGAGCAGCGGAGTCTCGTACACACGGGATTTAAATCATAAGATAGTGATAATCGGAAAATCCATTATTGCGTTTAATCGAGTGATGACGGAGAGTTCAATGTTGAAAGACTGCGGACAATTCCGCACGTTTCAGTGTCCAAGAAAAATCTCACAGGCCCTCCGATTCGGAGGGAAATCTCAAGGTTTCCGTACCGCAAACCGACACAGGTGGGCTGGTAGAGTATACTAAGGCGAACGGGAGAAAACGGTTCAAGGAACTCGGCAAAACAGCTGGGCGTAACCTATGGGAGATGCCCTGCCCCGATTTATCGGGGCCGCAGCAAATGACGCTAACCGACTGTTTAACTAAAACACAGGTCTCTGCAAAGCCGAAAGGCAACGTATAGGGGCTGACGCCTGCCCAGTGCACGAAGGTTAAGATTCTTGGGTGACTCTCCAAAAGAGATAAGCTTAGGACTCAAGCCCGTGTGAACGGCAGCAGTAACTATAACTGTTCTATGGTAGCGAAATTCCTTGTCGGGTAAGTTCCGACCCGCACGAAAGGCAGAACGAGTTAGCGACTGTCTTGAGCCGTTACCCGGCGAAATTGAAATGGCTGTGAAGATGCGGCCTACTTGCACCTGGACAAAAAGACCCCGTGGAGCTTTACTGTAGCTTGGCATTGGGAAGACGTTTGAAACTGTCGAGAATAGGAGGGACCCCGCACCATCCGGTGCAGGGATCAGTGGAATACCTCTCTTTTTAATCGTCAACCCTAATCTCTTGGCCGCTCAAACAACCGGCAGGGAGACAGTGTCTGGTGGGCAGTTTCGCTGGGGAGGTGGCCTCCAAAAGTGTAACGGAGGCGTACAAAGGTCGGCTTATCCCGGATGGAAATCGGGATGTAAGTGCAAACGCAAAAGCCGGCTTGACTGAGAGACTTACAAGTCGAACAGGCGCGAAAGCGGGTGTTAGTGATCCTCGGATCCGCCGTGGTTGCGGACCGAGCTTAACGGATAAAAGCTACCCCGGGGATAACAGGCTGATCGGGCCCGAGAGTCCATATCGACGGCCCGGTTTGGCACCTTATGCAATAAGCATCGGGGTGCCTGTGCAGTAATGTACAAGTCTGGTCCCGAATTGCACCTAACCCATGCAATTCGCGGAAAAAATTTACTAGTCCAAATCGGTGAACTCCTTCTCCGCCAAATGGCGGATCAGGACAACACCGAGGGAATCCTTCGTTCTGATGAACTCAGGACGGGGACCCGTATCGACTGATTCCCGATACAATTGTATCGAGGATGAGATAGAAGTTCTTAATAAAAATTTTCCTTCTATCATACGGCTAGCCCCTCCGAATCGGAGGGTGAAGGTATAGTCAACATCTTCCGGTAACGGAAGAACAAACGACAAGCGATGTCGGCTCATCCTATCCTGGAGGTGGAGAAGCTTCCAAGGGTCCGGCTGTTCGCCGGTTAAAAGGGTACGCGAGCTGGGTTCAGAACGTCGTAAGACAGTAGACCAATAATGGTACGACATCATTATTAATTAGAGCTGTCTTTCCTTCAACGTTTTGGACAATAAGAGGAAATGAAGGAGATCGCCCGTCCAGGGCGAAATAAATCTGGCTAAATGCTGGAAAATCCGAAGAATCGTGTGATACTTGAGAAGTAATTAAAATAGAGATAACATATCTCTATGATCTCAAGTGATAACTCATCACGTGCGGACAATCAGCAGGTAACCGAAGAAAAAATATCTAATGAATATCTTTGTGGCTTTGTAGATGGTGAGGGATGTTTCTATGTAGGATTTGGAAAACGTACAGATCTTCCATTAAAATGGCAGATTATTACAGAATTCCATTTAAGTCAAAATCCGGGAGGGAAGAATGTTCTCGAAACATTTATAAAAAGATTAGGTTGCGGATATTTAAAACCTAACCACCCTGGAAGTCTAAAAGACAAGACGTGGGTTTTAATTGTAAAAGATAGAAAGGATATAAAAAATAAATTAATTCCTTTCTTTTTGGAACATCCATTACAGACTATAAAGAGATTAGAATTTTTAATATTTAAACAGGTAATTGAGGTAATAGAAAATAAGCAACATTTGAATGAAAACGGATTCAGAAGAATAGTTGAACTCGTTTTCAGTTTGCCTAGATCTACAAATAAAAGATATTCTAAAGATAAACTTCTTCGGCACCTCAGAGACTATATGCCAGACCCCACCATGGCGGGGAAGATATAGTCCGAACTGTATGGCGACATGCAGAGTATGGCAGAAATGTCCATACTCCTGATGTAATCAGGATAACAAATTGTCGGTCTCTATCCGGTGCAAGCGTTAGATACTTGAGGGGAGCTCTTGCTAGTACGAGAGGACTGCGAGGGAGGAATCCCTGGTGTGCCAGTTGTGGGACTGAGTCCTGCAGCAAGCTGGATAGCTACATTCCTACGGGATAAGCGCTGAAAGCATCTGAAGCGCCAAGCCCACCCCAAGATAAGGTATCTTTATGAGACCCCTTGTAGACTACAAGGTTGATAGGCGGAAAGTGTACGCACCGCAAGGTGTTTAGCTCATCCGTACTAATTGGTCCAGAGTAAATTTTAAGGCTAAGATTGTTCTTTCTATTTATCTTAATTTCTGTTCACTTTTCAGGAAGCCAAAAGCGGATTTGCGCTTGAATCTTTCGGTCTTTGGAGCGAAGTGGAACTACCTCTTCCCATACCGAACAGAGAAGTAAAACGCTTCAGCACCGACGATAGTAATGCCGCAAGGGACTGCGAAAATAGGTCAAGGCCGGAGGATTTAAGCGCAAATTTATATTGTAGATAGCCAAAAGAAGTGCTACAATCTTAAATATCCTATAGAGAAAGGTGGTTCTTGTGAAAAGTGGTAAAAAGTCAAAAATCATCAGCCAAAAGTCAAAAATCTTCTAAAAAGTCAGAGGATTCTGCAGATACTCCAGTTTCAACTTTAAAACAAACAAAAATCTCATCCAATCCGCAAACAATGGAAGAATTGCTGGCGCAAAGCGGCATCACCACTTTTTCTCTAAAAAAAGGTGATACTGTCAAGGGGACGGTAGTCTTTGTTTCTTCGAGGGAAGTCCTGGTCGATATGGGTAAAAAAAGCTTCGGTATTGTGGCGGAATGGGAGTTGGATCAGGTTAGGGACTATGTATCGAACTTGAAAGAAGGGGATAAGGTAGTCGCCCAGGTAGTCAATCCGGAAAATGATTACGGCTATACTGTTCTTTCTTTAAGAAAAGCCTCCATGGAAACCCGCTGGCAGCTTTTAGAAAAACTAAAAGAAACCGGAGATGATATGGAAGTGACAGGGCTGGAAACAGCCAAAGGAGGCATATTGGTTGATTGGCAGGGCTTGCGGGGATTTGTGCCTTCTACCCAACTGGAAACCCAATTCGCTACAAACCCTATGCAGCTTTTAAACCGGAAATTCAAAGTAAAGGTAATTGAGCTTGATCCGGGCATTAACCGCCTGGTTATGTCTCAGAAAGCTTCTTTTTTGGGAGTGACACCTTCTGCCCAGCGCGAGAAACTCAAGAAAATAAAACCAGATGACATTTTGAAAGGCAATATATCGGGTATTGCCCCTTTTGGCGTTTTTGTCGACGTAGACGGAATTGAAGGCCTGGTCCATATATCCGAGGTAGCCTGGGAAAAAGTGGAAAATCTCTCCGAGCTTTATAAAGTCGGGCATCAGGTCGAGGTCATAGTTTTGGATGTCAATGAAAATGAAGGCAAATTAAATCTTTCGCTTAAAAGGCTAACCCCTGATCCCTGGAAAAATATCCTTGATAGATATCCTATTGAATCCGGAGTCAGCGGCAAAGTAGTCAGAAGCGCTCCTTACGGAATTTTTGTGCAGTTGGAACCGGGGATTGAGGGACTTTTGCATATCAGTAAAATTAATCCAGGCGAAGAGCCCGCGATTGGGGATAAAGTCGAATGCATGGTTGAAAAAATTGATGCTGTCAAAAGAAAAATTTCCCTGACTCTTGTACCTCACGAAAAACCCGTCGGCTACCGCTAAATCACCGTTTTCTACAATTACTTTTTTAGAGTACAATAAAATCACTAAGATGGCAAAAATAAAATCTTCTTTTATCTGCCAGCAATGCGGTTATAAAAGCCCCTCATTTTTGGGCAAATGCCCCGGCTGCGGCAACTGGAATACTTTGGTTGAAACGGTTGAAGAAACAGCTTCACCATGGACAAAAGGCCGGAAACCAGTTTCAAGAAATCAGATTGGTATTATCCCTTTATCTCAGGTTAAAACAGCCGAAGTTTCCAGGTTTCCGACAGGATTGACAGAGGCTGATCAGGTTCTCGGTTCCTCTATATCGGGAAAAGTCATCCATTACGGATTGGTTCCGGGTTCCGTCACTCTTCTGGCCGGCGATCCGGGTATCGGAAAATCAACATTAGCTTTGCAGATACTGTCCCATATCGGCGGATTATATATTTCAGGCGAAGAATCCCGGGAACAGTTGCGATTGAGGGCTGACAGATTGAAAATCCCAATGAATAAAATCCTGGTCATCCCGGAAACCAATGTTGAATCAGTTTTGGGGAGTATAAAAAAGACAGAGGAAAAAATAAATTTGATAGTGGCAGATTCCATTCAGACCCTTTGGAGTGAAGATTTGTCCGGAGCTCCCGGCAGTGTCGGCCAGGTGAGGGAAGCGGCTTTGAAATTGACGGAACTTGCTAAAAGTAAAAATATCCCGGTTCTTCTGATAGGCCATGTCACTAAAGAAGGAACAATCGCCGGGCCGATGATTTTAGAACATATTGTCGATACGGTTTTATACCTGGAAGGGGAGAGATTCCAGTCTCTGAGGCTTCTAAGGGCTTCCAAAAACCGTTTCGGGGCGGTTGATGAAGTCGGCGTATTTGCCCTGGAGGAAACAGGCATGAAAGGTGTTGTCAATCCATCGGAATTATTTATAGGCGCCACATCAGGCTCTCCCGGCTCAGTGGTCGTGGCCACCCTGGAAGGCACCCGCCCGATACTGGTCGAAATTCAGGCTTTAACAGTATCAACTCAATTGCCGATAGCCAGAAGAGTAGGCACAGGCATAAACAGTAACCGTCTGCAGATGCTGGTGGCGATTTTACAAAAACACCTCCGTTTACCTCTTTCGAATTTCGATATCTTTGTTAACGCCGCCTCCGGCCTCAAAGTCTTTGAACCGGCTGCCGATTTAGGCATCTGTCTTTCGATAATCTCTTCATTCAAAAACCAACCCTTGCCGAAAAAAACGGCCGCTATTGGTGAAGTCGGGCTCTTAGGCGAAATCCGCAATGTCATCGGCCTCGAGCGCCGACTCAAAGAAGCCAGACACTTAGGCTTTAGCAATATTATTTCTCCGAAATCCCATTCCCACATAAACCTTATAGCCTCAAATATTCTGAAGTAAACAGCCTCAGAATTTGCTTTTTATATAAACCTATAGTAATATCCCGCCATGTATCCAGAAGCATCTGATTTCCAGTTTGAATTCAATCCAGATAAAACAAGGTGGAGAACTTGCGTATTTATTGAGAAGAAAGCTCTACGGGAGAATTTGGCGGGGCCGGGTAGATATATATTACTTATTGACAAGAATATATGGTGGGAGATCCCAGGAGGCGAGTATAATTTTCGGGATTTTTATTACGGGAAAATCTATTCTTTACACGATGAAGCAAAAAGGGAAGTAAATGAAGAAACAGGTCTAGAAATTGGAAAGATAATTAATTTTATGGGAGTAACAGTTAAACCACCGGGAAGCAGGCCAATTAATAATCAAGTTCTGATATACAGGTATACCAACGGACATCTGCCAGAATTGAATATACATGAATTGGTTAATCCTGAGCATAGTGACTATCTATGGCTTAAAGTCGGACCAGATCGCTGGTATAGAGACAATGTTCCTGATTTAAGATTCGATGAAAGCGGAAATTTAACTGTATATACCCTGCCAGGACTTGCGCATGTTGCCTTTTTGCCGAATACTGTGGGGAATAAAGAAATGGAAACAGGAGTAATCAAGCTATCAGACGTAACCCAACGAGCCCTTGAGAAATATCAAAGGAAAGTGACCGATTTCGTCGAAGGAATTACTGTAAACTTATCTTATCATCAGCCTGAGGTAAATTTCGGGTAAGAATCCAGTCAGGCAGAGTTGTTGGGTTTTGTCCCAGGAGAATTGGGAAAATTTAAGTCAGGTCAGGTTAATATTTTAAGGAATTCTTTAGGGGAGAGGGTGAGGGTGTTTTTGAAGGATTTAAGATCGAGGAGATCCTTATCTCCGGTTATAAGATAATCCGCTTTTCCTGCGAGACATAATTCCAGGAACATATTATCTTTGGGATCGCGACAGATCTTTACTTTCTTTTTGGGAAGAATTTTGGTTGCTTTTGTCTGCAAAAGAGTATTGGTTTTATATATAAAATCTTCAGTTAATGAGAAATTAGGGAGTTTATTTAATAGTTCGGCATGCGTTTTAGGAGAGATAAGCAATTCAAGTTGGTTATTTTTAAAAAGATTTAAGATTTTCTCGCAGTTTCCGCCAAATAATAAACCTGAGATCTGTACATTTGTATCCAAGACGACCTTAGATTTTGTCGATAAGGTCATAAACTTCTTCTTCCGTCAGTTTGTCAACGTCAATGCCTTTTTTTCTTGCCCATGCTCGGAAAGCCTTTTTACCTTCTCTTTGAAGTTTTTCGAATTCCAGTTTCCAAAGCCTTTCTTTGTCAGTTTCGGTTTTGACAAATTCCTGATAGGGTATGAGTACGGCTTCCGGTTTGCTGTCCCTGATAATAATTACGGTTTTTTTGTCCTTTGCGACACTGGAAACCATAGATCCCAGATTATTCCTGACTTGGGTGATGTTAACTATCTGTTGCATATGATGTACATTGTATCGTACATAATATTATGTGTCAATGGCAGCGGTTTTAGAGTTTTTTATCAGGCAGACCTGGTGATTTTTGTCCCAAAGAAGGTAGCGGACGAGGTAGACTTCTTTGGAATTTGAGGAAATGAGGCTGTCGATGTTTTTCCTGAAGGCTTTTTGGGATTTTCGGAAGGCTTCTTTTGGAGGCTTTTTAGCAAGAAGTGAAGTTGAGACCTCAAGAGCCGGTTCCATAAATTTCGCAGCCCGTTTATCAGAAGCGGGACTTTTTTCCATTCCTTCAGTCTGAAAGAAGATGAAATCTTCGTTATAACCAATATAGCTTTTGGCACCGGCTTCTACAGCAGCTGTTCCCAGCTCTTTGGCGGTTTGGCAGGAGAAAGCATAAGTGACAGCGTTTTTAAGAATATTTTCGTTTTGGCCGGCCTGAATAATGACTTTTCCATTATGACCGCTAATTGATGAATAATTGCCGTGACCGTGCAGAAGAATCAGAGCCGGAGAAGTCTTGCCAACCGCAGCGGTAAATTTAGCAATGGTGGCTTGAGATTTCCTCAGATCGGTGACTGTCCATTTGTTTTTTTTAGCTTCCGAAACGAGCTTTTGACTCCAAACGAAGAGATAATGGGTAACGATTTCATAATCAGGGCGGGTGAAAACAACTTTAGGCATAAAGGATGCCTTTTTTAAGAGACTTTAAGTATTCAAGTTCTATTTCAACTATTTTACGGCCGACGTCCGTGCCTTTTTTGACATGGGTAATGAGCTCCTTTTTATTAAAAGTGCCAAGGCCGACAATAGCCAATTTGGCATCTTCCGGCCAGACCTCAAGCCGGGCGATGACCAGCCTGATTATTTTGAGACTGGTTTTCATATGATTTCCATTTCACTTAGTTCTCTGAGGATTTTTTCGGCAAGGGGAGTGTTTTGAGATACCTCGACATAAGCCGAGTTCCAGGTTAAAGGCCCGGTCTCAGGCAGAGTAGCTATGATTTCGGATCTGACTCCGATGGGCAGATCGGCATAGATTTTGAGGAATTTTTCCCTGTGAGAGATATTTGACAAGTTTGGCATACAAACCAATTATAGCTTAAAAGTCAAAATAAGAAAAAGCAGGATTGAACCTAAAGTAGTGTGGGAGAATAATAATGGATTTGCAGTCCAGGGGCGGGAGAGATCAGGAAAGTGCATTCCCAGAAGAAGTGCGCTAAGGAGAGTAAGCAAAGACAAAGGAACATTTTTTGTACGGTAAATATGAATTGAGGCAGCGATTGCGGCGGGGAAGGTGAGGACAAAATGGTGCTGCCAAGCCACGCTTTGGCTGATGACGGACAGAATAAGGAGCCGGGAATAGAAGGAAAGGTCATTGAACAGTCCAGCCTCCTTTTTGGCAAAGGCAGATTGTTGCCGGAGGTAGTTTTTGACTGTGAAAAAAATTAGTAGCAAAATGACGGCAGCGGCCAGTAAATCCGGCAGAGGCAGGGACAGTCTTTGGAAAAAGATTTTCAGGGATTGGTTGGAGTAAGAGTCCGGCGGTTGAGAGAGGGTTATAAGTATCGGCAGGCGGGTAAAATAGTAGCTCAAACTGCCGGGAATAAGGCTAAATGAAGCTAAATTAAGGAAAAAAAAGGTCAAAATTCCGCTAATAAGAGTCCACCAGTCCTTGCGGATGAAGAAATAAATTCCCAGAGAAAGCGGAGTCAGTTTAATCCCCGAGGCCAAACCCCAAAGCAAGCCTGCAAATATTTTTCTGCCATGCCAATTTGAGAGAAAGGCAAAAATGAGCAAACTGAAGAGGATGAGGTTAACTTGCCCCAGGACCAGGGTGAATTTTGTGGGAAAAGCCTGAAGGAGTAAGGCTGATACCAGTAAAATCAGGGCTTTATGGATTTTCAAGCGCTGCATCAGAAGGACAGCGGAAAAAAGAAAAAAGAAAAAGGAGGTTGCCGTAAGGATCAGTTGAGCATCCGGATAGGACAGGAGGCTCCACAGGGCGAAAATGGGCAATGATGACGGCGGATAGTTCAAAGGCATGGGCGGGAATGCTGTTGAATAAGGATTTAATCCGGAAAGAAAAAAACGGCCGGCCCGGTAATAAACTTCAAAATCCACAAAAGGGGAGCTGATGTGTTTTGAAAGACCATAAAATAATTGTCCGAGCGAGAGACAGAAGAGGAGTACTGAAAAAATAAGAATGATGGACCGCCTCATAATATCTCCCCTATTCTACAAGATACCCCGTATTGAATGTTTAAGCCCGTTTGAGGCTGGCTGAGAAAACAGCCTATTTTTGACATGTCTTTTCATCCCCGCCCTTATCCACAAGCTTTTACACATTTTAATTGGATTGTCTTAAAGCTCTATAACTTCTTTATAATATTATAGGGTATTGATATTTAGATTTTACTTTTACTATAGGGTCTTGACAAGGACTTTATGCCATGTTAACGTGGCTATAGATTACAAAAATGAAAAAAATTTTTGAGAGATTATTCGCGGGAAAGAGGAAGATTACTAAACCGAGAGATATTGAGTGGGAAAAGTTTCAGGAATCAGCCAAAAAGCAGTTTCGCATATTAAAAGATAAAGGATTAAGCATTCCTGTAGTGACCATTTAAGGTCTAGCGGGCTACGACAAAAATAAAGAGCATCACTAACGCTAGCGGGCTACGACTACGATTAGTAATGCTCTTTTTTTATGGGGCTGGTCAAATACATGAGCAGGTTTGACCAACACCTATCCCGTAGCTATATCACCTAACTAAAACTTCTGTCAAGAACTTTTTTTGAGCCTAAAGATATCAGATTTTCCTATTGTATCAATATAAAACAAAATATATCCCACTAGTGTAATCTTAACTGCAAAGACACTAGGACTAGTGGTAGGGAAGGTAAAGGGCATCAGGACTTGACAAAGCAATTTGACGGTGATAGACTAGCGCGTTGTAATGATCTGTCTATATGCCCGAAAGATTTTTAAGAACTCTGGTTATTAACTTGCTCGCCAGAGTTTTTCTTTTGGCTAAAAGTCCCCTCCAGGGGGTGGATAAGATGTT
>Ga0155071_124_pt1 | contig 40272 bp, 39 predicted proteins | sample RifCSPhighO2_01_FD_106039 | JGI IMG/M metagenome (GOLD analysis project Ga0155071, IMG submission 106039) | Candidatus Gottesmanbacteria bacterium RIFCSPHIGHO2_01_FULL_42_27 | reverse complement strand
AGTATAAAGGGACGGATAGTATTTCTTATAAAAACTGTTCAGGGCAGCCTCATCCCCTGTCAGGATACGGTTAACCAGCACTTTTTCAGCCTGTCTGTCTGTCTTCTTTTTCATTACCAAGTTAGTCGGCAAAATTGTCGCAAATCCTTTGTATCCGCTTATTATAATTCCTGTTTCCCCATTTGACAAAAGACAATTCATGCTCTTAAACTTAAATTATGCAGCTTGCCCAGGTCAGAATAGAAGATAAATATGCTCCTGCTTTAAACTTTCCCACATTAGCCTCATTGGTATCCTCGTTTTTACCGAACATCCTGCTTATCGCCGGTGTCATTTTTTTTATTTTAGTTTTTATCGCCGGTTTTGCCGTGGTGTCTTCGGGCAATTCGGGAGATCCCCAGGGAGCGGAAAGGGCAAAATCATTTTTAACCTATTCTGTGATCGGCCTTATCCTGATTTTTGCCTCATACTGGATACTGCAGATCATTAATTATGTTTCCTTTAATTCCATGAAAGGATTATTTTAATGGCTGACCCGTTAGATATTATCGGTAAAGTGACACCACCGGAAGGCTTGCCTCAGGCCATCGATCCGACGGGCAAATTTGTCGGAATTACAGTCCTTTTGAATACCTTTCTGCGTCTTTTGCTGATTGTCGGAGGCATCTGGGCTTTGTTTAATATCGTCATTGCCGGCATAGGCTTCATCGCAGCCGGCGGCGATCCCAAAAAAGTCTCTTCTGCCTGGGCGAAAATTTACTGGTCATTTATCGGACTTTTAATCATGGTGGCCTCATTCCTCATCGCTGCCATTATCGGCATCATCTTTTTTGACGGCCCGACAGCATTACTGAAACCGCAGTTAAAAATCGCACCATGAATTTTTTTTTTCCTGAAGTTGTCCGGGCTGACGATTGTATCGGCGGCGGCGAAGGTCTGGGACCGATTGCCAAACTTCTCTGCAGCGGACAGGCAGATACCGCTCAGGAAACCGGCAACATACTTAATAAAATCCTCAGTACAGTATTGGGCTTTCTGACCATTGTAGCTGCTATCTGGTTCATGATCCAATTTATAATTGCCGGCTTCAACTGGATCAGCGCCGGAGGTGACAAAAATAACACTCAAGCCGCCAGGCAGAAAATGACTAATGCCGTAATCGGGTTGGTTATTGTCATCTTTGCCTGGGTTTTTGTAGCCTTAATCGGAAAAGTGCTGGGCATAAATATTCTTGATCCGGGAGCCATGCTGCAGAATTTAAAAATAAAATAAAACATGAAAAGGGAACTTCTAGCTCAAATCGTCAATCCGGCCGTTCCTTCATTAAAAGATCCGGAAAAAGCTCCGCAAATTCTCGGCAAATTTGTTTCCGGCTTCATCGGTCTTCTGTTGGTGGCAGCGACTATCTGGGCTTTTGTCAATCTGCTTTTGGGAGCTTTCAACTGGATCTCCTCAGGAGGAGACAAGGGCAAGCTGGAGACAGCACAGCAGAAAATACTGCATGCCGTTATGGGTTTGGTCATCGTCTTTGCCTCCTGGGCTATCTTTATTGTTCTTCTGCAGTTTTTAGGTATGTCGGACGGCTTTGGCGGGGCGATAAAATTAATACTGCCTACGCTGCTTTAACACTTCCCCACTCTTTAATGGCTTTTTCATAGGATTTAGGCGTACCGATATCCAAGAAGCGGCCGCTGAAAGGAAAAGCGGATAATTGGGCGGTTGAAGCCAGTTTGGCAAAAATATCTTCCAGCTGAGAGGGGCCTTTTTTCGGCAGATAAGAAAAAATGCCCTTTTCCAGAATATATAAACCGCAGCTTATCAATTGGGATTTCTGCTTGCCTTTTTGCGGTTTTTCGATAAATTGGGTGATTTTGGTGCCATTCATGATTATCTCTCCGTATGAAGAAGGGTCAAGAACAGTCGTCACTGCTATTGTGCCTAATGCTTCATTATTTTTATGGAAAGCTATCATGTCGTTGAGGTTGATATCGATCAGAATATCGCCGTGAACTACCAGGAATGAATCGTTGTTTAAGTATTTTTTAGCCAGCACCAAAGCTCCGCCTGTTCCCGCCTCTTCTTTCTCTTTAATATATTCAATATTGACCCCGAATTTCCGGCCGTCGCCGAAATACTCCTCTATTTTTTCTCCCAGGTGGCCTATGGAAAAAAGAATATTTCTGATTTCATACTTTCTCAAAAGTTCAATCAACTGTTCCAGAATGGGTTTACCGCCTACCGGGAAAAGGCCTTTGGGCATCTCAAAAGTAAAAGGCCTCATATTAATGCCTCTGCCTCCGGCTAAAATGACAGCCTTGTCAATAGTCGGATTGAGGCTTCTACTAATCAGGGTTTCAATGGCGTGAGAGCGGTTGCGGATCTGACTGCCGTCAATAATATGATCGACTTTTTCAAGAATTGATTTTTTAAGAGTAATGGTTAAGCGTTCCCTGTCCATTATGTATGTCTGTCGGCAACTTTGGACGCTCCATAGGAAAGGGGTTTTGTTTTGACCGGAAAACCGCTCCCCCGGATCATCCCTACAACTTCATTGATCATTTCTTTAGTCTCGCCGTTACTGCCGATATCCACATGAATCTCAATGTCATACTTTGTATAGCCGTCATTTTTAAGTACCTCCAAAATTTCCTGGGCACAGGTTAAAGATAAGGCTGCTTCCTGGTAGATCCTGGTTTTTAAGACATATTTTTTTCCATCAATAATTCTTTTCCAAAAATAAATGCCGCCGAAACCTACCCGGTGAATCACCACCGCCGTCACAAAATCAACACCATGACCGTTTTTCGGTTGGGAGTCGGTCCCAATGATGAGATTATACCTATAGCCGGGTTCCTGTTCCATAAAATCCAAGGCTTTCCGGCGTAAATGCGTTAAAGTCATGGATCCGTATGTCGGACTGTAAAAATTGTTTTGCTGATATATGCCGTTACCTGTCATTTTCAACTGCCCATGGATTGTACCACAGAAATACTCATTTTATAAGTTAACTCACTTGACAAACCGCATTAAAGATGCGATATTATGGGCCGCTCTAGAATGACCTCGACAAGATTAATTTTAGCTTTTTTGGTAATAATACTGGTAATTACGGTCATCCTGAACAGAGGCAGGCTTTTTGATTCCCTAAAAAACAGGGTCAGCACAAAAATAGCTCAAGCCAAACCGACACTGACACCTATAGCAGCTAAAATTAAACCGACTGACCTACCAATAGAAAAAAACGTAGGTTCCAGTACTCAAAAAGGTGAAATCCCATCCACGGGACCGGGTAATGCTGTTTATCTGTTGAGTTTCCTAGGTCTTTCCGGCGGATTATTTTTAATTGGAAAAGGAAAGCAAAAATAATTTCAGGGGGGATTAACTTCTGTATCCAATTCACTTATGGCTTCTTCAACATAAACGGTATCGGTTTGATTAAGATCCGCTTCAATTTCCGCTGGTAAATCTGAATCAGATTGTTTCTCATAAAATAGTGCGCCGGCATCAGACTCGGTGGGAATGGCAGTCACGGTCGCTGTTTGACTTTGATTAAGCGAAACTTCGGGAGAAATCTGAACTTCCGGTAATATTTTATCCGATTGGTTTTTTTTGATTATGGTAGAAATCAATAAACCGCTTACACCAAGAAAAATCAGGATAACCAGGATAAAAAACAGGTAGAACCATTTCGGTACGGAATTTGGTTTTTCCGGCATGACTACATTGACTTTATTCTCTGCTGGAGACGGTTGTACGGGCGGTGGCTGTACAGGCGAAGTTGACGGTATTGCACTAGCAGACTGTACGGAAGGAATTACCGGCGTCGGAGATGGCCCTTCCGAAGCTGCTGGCACCGGTCCCGGCTGATTATTCGGTAAATTTTTATTTTGATTGTCCATATATCTTATAAATTATAAAGCCGATGGGCTGGCTGTATTTTCCTTAGCCTCCTTAAGGGCATATCTTTTCAGCTGCTGCAGTAATTTTTTTTCAGCGGCAATGATATTTTTCATTTTTTCTACCATTTTGTTAAGCTGCGTTCTTACCGCACTGTATTTAACCTTATCTGGCGAGTTTAAATAAGCCTCCCAATCAGTTTTAACCTGATCAATATCCGCTTCTATCTCCGTCAATTGGGCATTGAGAGTCTTCAGATCATTGTTAAATTTAGTTACATTTGCCTCAGATGCTTCAAGTCTGTCAATTGAGCGTTGTACCCTAGCATTGAGTTTCTTTACCCTTTTGGCGAGCGAAACTAATCTTTTCTCCAGAATCCGGAAAATCAGATTGGCTTTGGATTCGGGAGATAAGAGCTGCAGTTGGTTGCGTTTTACTCCGGGAGAGGTTGCCTCGTTTAATTGCCTGACCCTCTGGGCCTGGACGGGCTGAATTAAAATCTGAATTAATAATAAGGCAATTAATATTTTAGGCATGCGGCAGAACATGTTTCTGATCATATTGTGAAGCAAATTAAACGGAGAGTCAAGACTTGAACTTATTGCTAATTTAGAATTTATTGGCTAATCTTAATTAATAAAGATGTTCAACAAAGAAATCTTAATTTTCCCGCAGATTTCCCGAATAATTCCCTCATGGGTAGGCCTTTCCTTACTAAAGTCATTTCTTTGGCTGATAGTCACTTTAACGTTTTTTTTAAATGTGATGAATTTTTATTCAAATCCCGTATCTGAAAATAAGGATCCGGCAAAAAAATCTACGGAGAGAAAACCGGAAGAAAATTACCTGGGCGCGCAAACGATCAATGAAAATTTTCGGCAAGAGGTAGAAAAAGAGATGTCATACTGGTACGATTTAATTAATAATTACCAGGGTTATACTTTTGCCTATCACAAATTATCATCGCTTCTATTTTCGGTTGGAAATAAAGAACAGGGAGATTATTATTTGGGATTGATTCCGAAGGAAAACAACGGGTTTAGAGATTAATAATTACTGCTTGGCCTGATTTTCCGGTTTTTCACTCTTATCTCCTTTTTCAGGTACACTAGCTTCCTCACCTGGAACCGCTTCAGCTGCTTCTCCCTCTTCTCCTTCCACAGCAACAGTTATGGGGGCTTCTTCAACTTTCTCTTTGACTACTAATGGGGCGATTTTAGCTACTTCCAGTTCAAGATCAGTCAGGATTTTGATTTTGTCGGAAACCGGCAAATCTGCTACTTTAATTGCATCATCCAGCTTGACTAAATTGGCAATATCCACTTCTATTTTCTCTGGTAAATCCTGGGGCAAGGCTTCCACATGCAGTTCATCCAAATTTATCAACAGCACCCCGGTTTTATCCTTGACAGCAGGTGATTCGCCAATAATCAGCAAAGGCACGTTGGCTTCTACCTTTTCTTTCAGATCAACCGCGTAGAAATCGGCATGTAATGTCTGATTTGTGACCGGATGATAGGAAACGTTATGTATGAGAACCGGCAGTTTTTTGCCATCAAGCTCCAATTCCAATAAACCTGTCTCTCCGGCTTTGGAGAAAACTTCTGCAAATTTTTTGGCGTCAACAGAAACAGCCTGGGACTTGACTTTCTTGCCGTAAATATTGGCAGGCAATAATCCCTGTTTTCTCAGCTGTTTGATTTTTCTGCCTAAAACAGTCCTGAGCTTGGCAGGTAAGGAAGTCTTATTCATAATCCTAGTATTGTAAAGATTCAATTACCATAAGTCAACTGAAATTTTGGCACAGGCTTGTTGAAAATAAAAAAACTACCTGCCTATAATGAGATAGATGGGTAAATTTTATTATTTTTCCTGGTCAGCCATTTTGTTTGTCAATTTGCTGTTCCTGACTGCCTTGTTTGCCGTAAATTCCGGACCTAAAATACTGCTTAACCCTGTATCAGTCAAAGAATCAGCTGAAACAAAATCAAATATTTCGCTCTCGGCAGATGATGAAGATTCTATCCCTGAAAGGGAATATCATATCCTGCTTCTGGGGCTGGACAGCAGAAAGGGTGATAATAAACCCCGCTGCGATGCCGTACATATCTTCAGTTTTTCTCCCAAATTCAATTATTTGCTTATTTCCTCCATCCCCCGCGGGACTTTTCTCTCCCCTGAAACCGATTCCACCTATCTGGCTAACAGCTGCAGCCGGAACGGTATTGAATATACCATAGGGCAAATTGAGAAAATGTCCCAAATAAAAATAGATGCGGTAGTTAAAATCGGTTTTTCCGAAACGTTGGGAATCTTCAGGACTTTAAAAATGCCGACCACCTCAACTTTACAGTTTCTAAGGTCACGCCAATACGCTATCGGTGACAATCAGCGGAGTCACAATCAGGCTCTTTTTATTAAAGATATGATCACTACCCATTTTGAAGAATTTTATAATATGCCTCAAAGTATAAAATCATGGCTTTTAAATACGGTTGATACTGATTTGACTTATCATCAGGCGGAGTATCTGCTTCAATCTTTTTATCAAAACGGGGTCTATAAAAATCCCGATAATATCTTATTGGAAACTCTGCCCAAACAGTCGCCATATGTCAGGGATCTTCATCTGCCGGAAGTTGAATACCAGCCGGAGGACAAAGACCAGTCATTTTGGCAATACCAGCAGAATTTAGTTGATTATCAGGAAAATTTAATCTTGCGCGCTTCTAATCTGCTTAAATCCGGCAAAACAGAATCAGCCAGGAAAATTATCGAGACTCCGTTCTCTCAAAAACTTTGGCTTCAGCTGGAAAATGAAGCTGAAAGGCAGGACCTGCATTACCGCCTTTTGGAAGTTTATAGCCGGTCAATAATCGAGAAATCAGAGCTAAATGAGGTCTTAAACAACTATCTTCAGGAAATGACTGCTTTTCAAAACGGGCAATATATGGCAAAAGCCGAATCGCTTCTGTCAGCCTATTTACCTGACCTAAGGGCTGACATTGAAAGTAAATATACGGTCAACTGAAGTATCCGAAGCAATATTGATGCCTTCTTTGGTAACTGAAGAGAAATTCTTGGGCTGAAAATTAATTTTGGCTGATTCAACTGCCAGATTGAAACTGTATGACTTGTCCCCGGGTTGCTTTTGCATATAAAACTGATACTCGCGGATATTATTTTTTACAGGGTTCATCTGGAGGAATGTAAGAAAAAGTCGGCTTAATTTCAATTCAGGAATCTTGAGAAGCATCCCAAAAGATGTTTTATCAGTCTGGTAATCGCTGCTTTCAATGGAAGATTTTTCTATTTCCCTGCCTGAAAGATTGGCAGAAACCAAACGGCTGCCGCGCGGTACGATTATTCTTAAATAATCGGTATAAACCCCGCCCTGTAAATAGGCTGAAGATCCCTGATTTTCCATACTTATTTCCAGCTCGGTTTCTATTTGTCCTTCCTTATTGATTTTTTTTCTGATATTGGCTGATTTTTTGATAAAAAAGTTGGCTTTGTTAACACCTAAATTGCTGTCAACCAGATACAGATAATCGGCAAGGCAATTTTCTTCGCGGCTTAAGCAATTGACGCTGAAGATTCTGCCGCCCCATCCCAGATGTTCGATTTTATTCTGGCCGGTCCCGTCATTGAGGTAAATAAGGATATTTTTCTCGTCCAATGATTTTTTAACTACTTGGGCTAATTTGAAAATTGAAGTTTTTTCCGCGGAAACTTTCGTCTGTAGACTTTGGGAGAGTGCGGTCAGAAAATCTTTTTTGGTGGATGAACCTTCGAAAAAACCGGATTGGATGTGCAGCTGGCTTTTGACGAATAAATTATCTGCAGTTATAACTTCGTTGCCAAAATCAGCCAAAGTTACCGGCCCGACAGCTGCCAATAAATCCTGGACAAAAAAAAGGTTTATACCGATCACCCCGTCAATTTCCTTATTCAATATTTTTCTGATAAACCATTCGGCCTGAATGGAGGCTTTGGCAAAATCAGGATCAAAATTGCTGTCTCTGAGAAACCAGTTCGGTTGGTTTAAATACAATCGTATGGGCAGAGGCGGTTCGACATGTCCTTTTAACTGCCCGTCCAAACTATAAACATCCATTATCCTGAAATCCTCTATTAAGCCGCTGGTGATAGTCAATAATCCGACAGAACCGATAAAACCGCCGGTTGCCCGCAATTCCATGTTATTTTGGAAAAGTAAAAGATATGTCTTAGGGGAAGGAGAGGAAAATACCGTTTCCAATACCGGCACAGTTTCTTTAACTGAGGCCAGATTTTGTCTGGCTTCTACTATCATCGGCAAAAGGTTCTCTTTCGGAAAATACGGTAATTGGGTCGATACGATTTTTTCCTGCAGATCTCCTGCCGCAAAGTCAAGGGCTGACACCGTCTCCACCAGCGAGTTAAAATTGCTTTTGGAAAAGTTAAAATTGACCAGGGGGTAATTTTGATTACCGGCTTTTATTTCATCAATTAAATTTATTGATCCATGGACAACTGTCAGCATGCGGTCGGTTGAATCAATCATCTGTCCCAGATTAAGCAAAGACGTGGAGTTTTTAAGCGGGAAGAAAACTACGGAGGTCGTATTAAACAGTCCCTTGGCAATTTTTATTTTATCTTCGGCGCTGGCTAAATTCAGGCGCACCTCCTCCATATTCCCTACAGTTAAATTATTTTTTAAATCGGTAAAAATATTTTTTACTGAATAAAAATACCAGACGAATGTGCTGGCCCCGATTAAAACTGCAAAGACAAACAAAGAAAGTAAAACAGGCAGGTAACCTCTGATTTTCCTGGTGGTAATCGCCGAAACAGGATATTCTGTTATGCGGCGGATTTTATCCGGTTTTTTACTACTCGACCCATTTTTGCTTTTAAGAGTAAAGATTTTTTTGACTGACGGTGTAAAAATTATTTTTAGTAAAATTTCAGAGAGTTCCTCCTGATTCCAGTCTGATAAATCCCTTACTTTAACAATTTTGATGTTATCCAAATTTTCGAGTTTACTTAAATCCTCATCCCTGTGGCCGGTTATAAGCAGCATCCGGCTGTTTTCCTTCAGTAATTTCAAAAATGCCTGATAGGCATCCTCTACCGAACCGAAAAGGAATATATAGTCAAATTTACCGCTGGTTGGTAATTTGTCTGTGGCGATAACCTGGCAGTTGCCCTTTCTTAATTTTTCCGCCAAAATATGAACCCCGTCCCAGCGTCCGGTGACCAGGGCTAAAAGCGACGAGGTGTTTTCAATTATGTTATTCATCTAAAGCCTGATTAACCAGTTTATCAGCTTCCGTATTTTTTTCCCTGGGTATTGTCCGGTAATATATATTAGCTTTTATTTCCTGCTCCAGGTATCTGATTTTCAAAAAATATTCCTTAAAAAGGGGCTGCTTAATTTTAAACAGCCCGTTAATCTGATTGACGATCAAAGTCGAATCGGAATAGAAATTAATAACAGTTTTTTCGTAAATTCCCAATATATTTTTAGAATCCTTCAAAAAAACTAGGGCGGCCAAAACCGCCTGGTACTCGGCATCGTTATTGGTAGTTGAGCCAATTTTTCGCGAAATCCTATAGGTCTTTATTCCAGGTTCGGCTATTATTACCGCACCGATAGCCGCCGGCCCCGGATTGCCCCTGGCTCCCCCATCAGTAAAGACATTTACGGAATCCATAGATTGAAACTAATACGAACGCATTATCTGCTTCTATCCTAAATGATACTTAATTTTTACGGGAAAGGAAACGGAGAACATTTCCTAATTAAAATTGGATTTTTAAAATTTCAGGAATTAGCTTTTTCAGTTTTAAATTTCTCCAGCTTTTGCCGGACTTCATCAATTAGTGTTTGTTCATTTGTGATTTCCAGTTTTTCGATTATTTCGTGAATTAATCTTGCCTTAATTTCTTCGAAATCATTCTTATTATATTTTCTCTTACCTTCACCAATCTCCCTCCAAACCTGAGTATTATGTAAATTCTGCATTGAAATATATTTTTGGGAGATCAAATACCAGGCGGTTTCAGTCAGCTTAAATTTTTCCTCATCAGTTAAAAATTCTTCTTTTGACAGGAGTAGCCCTACTTCCTCCTCGGGATAATTGGCTGCCAGCAAAAGTGATTTTAAGGATATCTGCATATTTACATTTTATTTATATTAACTGACTTTCCGCATTGCTGTAAATCCTTCAGCAGCTGCCCTCTGAAGCAAGGCATTAATCTCATCCTGGCTTAGATTATAATTTAAGGAAGGGATTCTCCTTTGCTCAATTATCTGATACAACTCTAACGACTCATCTCGATTATTAGATGGATTTTGATAATATGCAATCAGTCTGCCTGATTCATTCTGAATCACAAAATAGTCACACCCGGCAAAAGTCTGGGGTGAAGGGACTATACCAACTCTGCGAAAGTGCTCCTGATAAAGTTGCCGGTTTTCTTCTGAAGAGTTATAAATTAAGGCATTACCCAGCGAATGCATAAAGTCAGCTTGTGTACCTGTCAGTATTGCATCTATTTCCGATTCCAGCGCGGTTAAATCTGAAATAGTAACCGCATCTCTTCTAATGACAAACTGGGCTATTTCTGATGATGCTATTTTATCCCCGTAGGTTATCGGCGGGCCTTCACTGGTAACCTTAAACAGCATTCTGATGATCGCCTTATTTCCAGTTAGAGCCTGTACGGCTGCAACATCGGTCAATCCGTCAATAAAAGCATTGATCCGGGAAATATCTGCCCGTTTATTTAACGTTAGCGGATCGTAAAAGAAAAATTTGAGTTCTTCCGGCATTGTGGAAACAACTGTATCCGGTAATTTGTCAAGGATTTGGTCTGATTTGGGAACAGCGGCAGTCAACTGTAATTTTCCTTCAGGAGCAGTATTGTCAATACCAACCTCATAGCGGATACCGTTATTTCCTCCTGGGTTTTCCACAATAACGGTTGATCTTTTTTTAAGACTGCCATTGTCATTCCTCTCCGGATAATAGACCGTAACCTCCCCATTGGCTGTCGATCGTATTTCCCTGTCCTGAAATTGCTGCGGGTGGCCGATTATTTCACCAAAGGGATTGTATTGCTTACATCTTTCGTAAATATCATCGGCAAGGGATATCATCAGACCGGCTGTCTTAACTTCATCCAAACATAATAGGGGAGTCACCAGCTCATCGTAGACCAGGCCCAGCTTCAGGTCGTTTTCCTGCTGCAATCGCCTTATGTCCACCAGCCTTCCGTTTGCCTTATCATTTTCTCCCCTTATGCGAAGTTCAGCGATTTCCCTCCTGTAAGTTTCAATTAAGGCAATATTGGTTTGTGCCTTATGATATTCTGCTTTTAAATCGCTCCTGCCTCCGAAAAAAGCATCCAGGTTTTCAGCGATTCCCCAAAGTCCTGAAGAGACAATAGCCTTATCCACGATCATGCCTTTGGAAAGCAGTCTCCTGGCTAAACGATATTTACCGCCCTTCCCTTCCAGGACGGCAGTGCTTCCGAACATAGCTTCATAGAGCAAACGGATACCTTTATCACCATGTGTCACCACAAGTTCTTTCGTTAATCCACCGCGGAGGAGTATCATTTCCAATTCGTTGATTTTTTCAGGTGTTTCCAAGCCGGCTGCCAGTTCAATGGCGTCAGCCCTTTCTAATTCCTCCTCAGTCGGTTTCCTGCCTCCGGCCGCTTCCAATGTCTGAAGATTAGCAATTTCCTCTTCTGTCTTTGTCAGGTCGGAGTTGGCTGAGGAGATGATATCTGCAATTGCGGCAACGGAAGGATTTTGACCGGCGATGCCTTTCCCAAAAGCATCGGTCAGAAGCTGATTTCGATCTTTCAGCAGTCTTTGTAATTCACGCTTTTTCTGCTTAACGACCTTTTCCTTATTAGCGACATCCTCGACAGCGGCAATAATTTGAGCATCAAACCAGGCTAATGAACCCACCTGGGTAGCTTCTCCGTCAAGTTTTTGAATCAGTCTATCATTTTTATCGTAGATATCATGAAGGTTTTTACTTAGCGCTTTTTTGCCCGCTTCCTCTTCAGTAGTTTTTTTAAATTCTTCATCAGATTGGGCAATACTGCCTTCAGCTGTAATATCATCTTTTTCAAGCTGTTCAATTTCATTTTTCTTTTGTGTAACAGTATCTGGGGATAGTTTTTTAGTTGCTGTTTCATTTCGGGCAAACTCTTGTTTTAAACGCTTAAGTTTTTCTGTTCTCTCTTTTAAAGTCCTTTCTGCCTGCATCCTTCTGTCCGTTGCCCTAGATAGCTGATAATCAGCTTGAACAATATTATTTGTCAGGCCTTGGGATACGTATACTCCTGATGCGTTTAAAACGTAACTTCCATTAGCTTCAAAAGCTGTTTGATATTGCGCCTCTGCACGCTTTTTTTGTTCCTCCAGTTGCCCGATCTCTCCCGTCCCCTTACTGACGACAATAATTTTGTTAGAATCTGTCGGATCAATCTTTATCACGGTCGGCCTACCCCTGACATCTTTGGCAGAAGCTAAATTTTCTTGAGCGCTAGCCCGTTCATTTTCCTTAGTAGTAATTTCCACTGCCAAAGTTATCAGTCTTTCTTTAGCCGCTGCCATCCGTTCCATACTATTCTGTTTCTTTTGTTTTTCCTTTGATAATTCGGCAGCTGTTTGGGATGATGCAGTTTCCTCGGTGAACTGACCGCTTCGAAGTTGCTGGGCCCGTTCCATTAATTCTCCATTCCTTCCCTCAAACCTTTCCGGTCTCTCTCCTCTGGCTTCCCGCTTGGCTACTTCCTCAAGTTTTCTCCGGATATCATCTCCGCCGAATTGCTGCATGGCCATATCTATTGCCCGGCTCCAGACATCTGATTGCTGTTCCAACGTCAATTCGTCAAAACGCATAACAGAGCCATCCGCATGTTTGAACTGCCTCTCTAAAATTATGACCTTATAATCCTGGGCTAAACCGTTCAAAATTGTATCCTGGCCGCGGCCTTCGGCAATTGCCATTTTAGGAGCTGCCAGATCTATCTGCCAAGGCTCCACCCTAAGAGAATGGGCGATTTCCGCGCGGACGGTCTCGCTTTCTGTCAGAAATCTGACGGCATTCCTTGTCCCCTCCACCCCCGAGAAATGCCTGGAAATGGGATTATTAGGATCTCTGGTCAGCCGTCTGCCAGTATCAGTCAGAGTCAATTTAAATGTGAGTTTTTCTTCAGGTTTTCCTTCAGGCTGGGCCAGCTGCCATTCAGCATGCCCTCTCTCTACTGCTTTTCCTACAGAACGGAAGATAAGTGCTGCCGAGTGTAAACCCGCCAAAGCAACTCCGCCAATTCCGGCAGCTTTCCCCAGTGACGGATTATTTAATAACTGTGTCACGGCCAAATCAGCAGCCCCTCCAACAGCCAGCTCGCTCAAAATTAAATAGAGATGTTTTGCTTTTAATTTATCCGATAATCCTTTTATGCCCAACTTCTCTTTCAGGTAGATTAATTTCCCTCTGTCAGCAGCAGGAATCGCCTGCTGTAAGATTATGTCAATATCCTGGGGGGTTGGTAAAACAAAAGCTAAATTTCTATCCTGGTCTTTGGAGAGGGCTAAGCCGACTTGAGCTGAAATTGCCAATTCCTGCTGGGCGACAAAATAGTTGGCCTGCATCGCTTCAACAATCCCGCCAAATATGTGCTGTCCTGATAGGGTTTGTGACCTTTCATCCTTCACCTTTATAAGCTTATCCCTCTCTTTTATAAACACATCCCGCTCATTTTCAAGCTTTGTCTTTGTAGGACCGACTGTTGCTGCCGCTATCTCAACGGCTTTTTCAGCCAGCTGTTGGCTGATAATATCCAGTTGGTCTAGGATACCTCCGAATTCCTGCCATGATGCTGATATCGCTTGTGTCCGCCAATCTGCATTTTTATCTTTTATATATAAACCCGTCAGTCCCACTCCCGGGTTGTCACCCATGATGCTGGACAATTCGTTGACTTTGCGCCATAGGCGGTATTCCGTTTCCGGTCCGAAATCAATTTCACTTTCCGGTGTCAAAATTTCGGTTTTACCCCGGTACTCACCTCTGACTGCCTCACCTCTTGACCAACCGCCGGCTCTGGGAGTGAAACTATTATCAAGTCCGCTTGAAACGCCACTGTTTGAACCGCCGGAAGCATCATCAGCAAGTGGTGGATTGTCTAGGTTACCATTTGTGTCTGCAGGATGAATATTTGCCGGCAAGGGTTCGTCGGGCATGTTACATCAAAGATAACACACCCACCTTCACCTATCAACCAATCTGCTATCTGCGTTGATATTGGGTGTATGTTATGTAATAGTAACAATATATGACCATAGCACTCCCTGCAGTCGAAGCAATTCCGCGACAAATAATGGCAGGAGAAAAACTTAAACCTTTAGAGATAGGCAAGTTGAATTCTGCTACTTTGCGGGCTAATCAATTGCTGGATAAAGGTAAATCCGTCCGTGAATCCACCCCGGGAGAAATTGCCACACAACTAACTTCAATTGAAGATGAAAAAATAAGGGCTTCATTGGCTGATACTGTTTCCCGCGCTGATGAAGAAATTGAGGAAGCGAGAAAAAGGTTAAGCAGTTTTTTTGAAACTCCTGCCAAAGAGAGAACTGCGGAACAAATTGTAAAACTTCAACAAGAATCATTTGCAGAGGTAATTGATAATTTAGAACGCCTGAAGGCGACTCCGGCCGAAACGGATGATCAACAACAAATTCACGATGATGCTACTGCAACGTTGGAAAATCTGGCCGAATGTACAGAAGTTACAATTACAGGAAGGGACGAACCTGTCACATTGGCACAATGGAATGAAGAAATAACTTCCAGGGCCAGATCCATCTGGAAGGCTGATACAAAAAATCCTGCTGCCAATGACAGTGGTTTTGATGCACTGGACCCATTGACTCAATATGCTTTCAGGCTTAAGGCAAAAACAGCTATATTAAAAACCGAAAAACCGGATAAGCGGCTAAATGACAGGGTGACAATAAGATTTATAGGCCGGGATGATACGGTGAAAGGGCAACAGGAACAAAAACAGCCTCAAGAACCTGAGGATATGGAAAATCTTGGCCCTGAAGAGATTGTTTATAACGAGACTAAGAATACCATTCACGACATACTGGCGCTGGCTGACGGGATTGATGTCAATGATCCGGAAGCATTAAAAAAAGTCTTTTCGCCAAACCAGATGATCGCCTGGCTGGAATATCTCTACGAGGGATATACCTCGTTAAATAACGGCGACATTAAACTTGCCCCCAAAGCGCTGGCCAGAAACAAACAGATGGTAGCAGGCCTTCTTTACAGCCATTTCCAGGAGATGTCCGGCGAAGAGTATATAAAAGGATTGCCGGAAAATATGCAGAATATACTTAAGCCTGTCCTGGAAAAAATAAATAAAGAATTTTCAGACCCGAATGTATTAAAAACTCTTGATGTAGGCTTATTTAAATTCGATAATGAAATTATTCGTCCTCTGCTTCAACAAGTCTCGAAAGAACCTGAGCAATTATACCAGGATATAATAAATGGACAATTATCACGCGTCGGGATTCTTGTATTAGGAGCCCGCTTCCAGCATATTGCCAGGAAAAAGGGGAGTATTTTTTTTGACTTTGATGGAACGTACGATCAATTAGTTAAAGAAACAGGAATGCAATTGAGTCCAGGTGAAAAAACATTTATCAAGAGTTTATGCACAGATGAAACTCTTTTTGACGGAGTTAACGAAAGAATGGAAACTATGGGCATCGATCTTATGGAAATTGGTGATCCGGCTGCCTGGCTGGAACATCATAATGAAAGGGTAGTCAGATCTACTCTTACCGAAACCGAAAAAAATCTGCCTGAATCCGAGTTGAATAACCTTCTATTTAAACGTCTTGAAGCAAATAAAATAATCCATGAGTTTGATGGTATAGAAGTGGTCAGAAACATGCATTTAGCAGATAAACTAAAGCTGATGATGCTGATGGCCGCTATGTTTTCCTCGCAAATCCAACAGGGTTTGGAAAGCGGAACGGTTCTTGAGGATCATCGTCAAGGATAAGACAAGTATAAAAAAAGCCAATCATGCTTCTGCAACTGATTCTCTTCTTTTTACTAATAATACTGATATATCTCATTGTAAAAAAATCGGTCAAGTATTTTTTCCAGTTTGTATTTCAGATCAGCCGCCGGAAACATCTTTCCGTCTGGATTATTGCCCTGACTTTTCTGCCGGGAACAATAGTTCATGAGCTATCGCACTTTCTGATGGCCACTATTTTGCGCGTTCCCACCGGCTCGATGACTATCTTTCCAACATTTGAAAAAAACGGGGAAGTCAAAGCCGGTCATCTCATGGTCGGGCATGCCGATCCGTTCAGATTAAGCCTGATCGGACTTGCCCCCATGTTTGCCGGAATTGCCTGTGTTTGGCTGGCCGGTATATTTCTGATCGGCGACGTGTCAATGCTTTTAAAAAGCGAAAATTTTATCTTTAAAATAATGGGGTTTATTGCCCTATTTCAAATTACTTCAGGCATGTTTTCCAGCAAAAGGGATTTAAAAAGTTTTGTGATGGTTTTACCCATTTTACTGCTTTTGCTCTTAGCCGGCCATTTGTCCGGCCTCTCAATTGAAGCGAATCAGCGCTTTATCGATAGCGTCTCTTCATATTTAGCAAAACTGAATATTTATCTGTCAATTGCGGCTGCCATCGATTTATCGGTTTTCTTATGTCTGTCTCTGGGGAAAAAACTTCAGCAAAATGATGTCAGACAGTAGTTGCTGGGGGAGCGTTTGGATCCCTCGAGGGTGCCGCCGCTTGTCCCTGGGCACTGTCGGCTGTAGCAGTAAAATAATTTTCCAACGGATTTTGGTAAGGCGGGGGATTAACCGGAGGACTGGCTGGCGGATTGGCTGCCGGCGGCGGCGTCGGGACTTGTGATGACGGGGTTTCTGTAACCGCTGCTACCGGCGGCGGAGCAACTTCAGCAACCGCCTTTTCTTCCTTGGCAGGGACAACCAAGGCAATAGCTGTAGCCTGGCAGGCAGGGCAAATTTCCGTTTTTAGGCCTTTCTCAACTGACCAGGCATGACCGCACGTCTGGCAGAGATAATTATCTTTAGGTTCTTCAGGTGTGACAGCTTTTTCATCTGCCTGTTTATCAGCAGTTTTCAGAGGAACCATTTTTTTAATATCGAAAGTGAGTTCCTTGTTGTTGTAGTCGACATTGATCGTGTCTCCGGCTGACAACTCCCCTTTAATAAGAAAGGAGGAAACCGGATTTTCAATCACTCTCTGGATTGTCCTTCTCAAAGGCCGGGCGCCGAAGATCGGGTCGAAACCGATCTCGGCCAGGTAAAGTTTGGCGCTGGGGGAAACAGCCAGACCAATGCCCTGTTCCTGGAGGATTTTAATCAAGGTAGTCATCTGCAGGTCAACGATCTCCAGCATGTGCTCCGGTCCCAAGGGGCGAAAAATGGTTACCTCATCGAAACGGTTAAGCAGTTCCGGCCGGAAGAATTTCCGCAGTTCCTCCATCAGTTTTTTGGAAAGCTTTTCAAACTGCTCTTCTTCTTTGGGACTTTTCGTTTCCTTTTCCGCTTTCACCGGCAGCAATTCTTCGGAAGCTTCGATCTTAAGAGTGGTAAATAATTTTTCCAAAGATCCTGTCTGCCAAATTTTTTGCGCGGCATCTTTCTTAAGCCAGAATTTGCCCCCGGCAATAATAATTTCTTCACCTGAGGGCTTAAACAGATGCATCTCCCATTTCTCAACCGGAAAAATCTCTTTTTTCGCCTGTCTTTGCTGCATCAGGCTGGCGGTGGCATCTTTGGATCCGGGTTTTGCCTCGTTAGCAACAGCTTCCTCCTCAACGGATGCATCGGCAAAATATTCCCCCAGGGTGCCGGTCGTCCAGTCTTTGACCTGTAAATTCGGCCGCATCCAGAAACGGTCATTGAGTGAAATAAACTCCTCATTTTTTAAATTGACAGCATGGCTATCAAGTTTAGCAGTTGGCAGCTGTTCTTCCGGCTTGTCCGGCTTGGCGTTGATGACAATATGGTCTTTCAAATTCTCCAAAAGCTTTGAGGAATGCCATTCCTTGGATATGGTTGAGGTTCTGAACCAGAGAGTGTCATCAGAAGTGATGGTTTCACTGCCGTCAGCTCCGATTACATGGGTATCGAAACTCCCGGGAAAATTGCCCGATGCTTGGGCTTGATTTTGCGGCTGCGTCTTATCAGTTTGTGGAGATTGTTCTGTCGTCGGTTCTTGAGGTGCTACCCCGATTGTCTGATTGCCGGCAAAATATTCTTTCAGGTCCGATTTTTTCCATAGAGTCTGCCCGGGGTCTTTCTGCCAGAGGATTCCGTCTAATGATATAATTTCGCGGCCGGTAGGAGAGATAACATAAGTCCTGATCATTTTGGTTTTTTCCTTAAGCATGCTTGCGGGCAGATTTCCCTGCTCCCAGCTGAGCATCTCTTCCTGAATGATGGAGCTTCCCAAATTTGAGGTACAGATTATGATGGAGTTTTTAAAGGAAACGGTGTGTCCCTTGTTATCGGTCAGCCGGCCATCATCCAAAAGCTGGATCAATATATTAAAAACGTCCGGATGGGCTTTTTCGATTTCATCCAATAAAACTACGGAATAAGGTCTGCGGCGCACCGCTTCTGTCAACTGCCCGCCCTCGTCATAGCCGACATAGCCCGGGGGAGCACCGATAAGTTTGGCCACTTCATGTTTTTCCATGTATTCCGTCATGTCCAGCCTGACCATCATTTCCTCGCTGCCGAAAAGGATTTCCGCTAATGATTTGGCCAGTTCCGTCTTACCGACTCCTGTCGGACCCATGAAAATAAAAGAGCCGATCGGCCTTTTGTTGGATTTGAGACCGGCGCGTCCGCGCCTGACCGCCTCAGAGACAGCCGAGACAGCTTCTTCCTGGTCAATCAATCTTTTATGGATGGTTTTCTCAAGTTCCATAAGTTTAACCGCTTCGCTTTCCGTCAGGCGGGAAACCGGAATGTTGGTCCAGCGAGCCACAATTTCCGCAATGACCTCTTTATTAACGGAATTGGTGGTTGTCGACTTTTTGATTTGATACTGCTCTTTCAGTTCCGTCAGGCTTTTACCTATGTCATCAATTTCCCTTTTCAGGCTTTCGAATCTGACTGTGTCTCCTGCTTTTTCCGCTTCCCCTTTTTCGTGCTCCAGTTTTTTCAATTTGTTTTCGCTGCTTTTGATTTCTTCAGGCAACGAAATGGCCGGTAATCTCACGGCAGCCGCTGCTTCGTCGATAAGGTCGACTGCTTTATCCGGCAGAAAGCGGTCGGCAATATATCTTTGGGATAATCTGACCGCTTCCTCAACCGTCTCATCCGGAATCTTGACCCGGTGGAAGGCTTCATATTTATCACGGATGGCCAAAAGCATCTCCACCGCGATATCTTTCGTGGGTTCAGCCACAATGATCGGCTGGAATCTTCTTTCCAAAGCCGGGTCTTTTTCAATGTATTTACGGTATTCGGTGACGGTGGTTGTCCCGACTACCTGAAGCTCTCCGCGGGCGAGTGAAGGTTTAAGGATATTGGAAGCATCCATGGTGCCTTCACCGCCTGAACCGGCACCAACCATGTTATGAAGCTCATCAATAAATAAAATAATGGAACCGGCAGCTGACTTGACTTCTTTGATTAAATTCTTGAGCCTTTCTTCAAACTCGCCCCGATGTCTGGCCCCGGCTATCAAAGACATCAAATCCAGCTGCAAAATCCTTTTATGCAGCAGTGTTTCCGGCACATCACCTGTGGCAATTCTCTGGGCCATGCCCTCAACTATGGCTGTTTTACCTACTCCCGCATCACCGATTAAAACCGGATTGTTCTTTGTGCGGCGGGAAAGTATATGAATCACCCTTTCGATCTCCCAACTCCGGCCAACTACCGGATCCAGTTCGCCCCGCGCTGCTTTAGCTGTCAGATCATCGGTAAACTGCTCTAAAGTTGTCTGTTTCCTAGCATCTTCCTTCTTCTCCAGTTCTTTCTTACCGGTTATTTTCTGATTTAAAACTTGTTGTGTCAGGTGAAATTTATTCAAAACTTGGGCGGCCAAGCCTTCGCCTTCATGGGAAAGGGCTAAAAGAATGTGCTCGGGAGAAATAAATTCATAACCTAATGATTTGGCCGTTGATAAAGATAATTCCAAAACTCTTTTGATCCTGGGAGAAAATTGGGGATTACCTGAAAAATTGCCTTTTTTAAAACTTTTCTCCAATTCTGCCTGGATTTCTGAAGGAACAGCTTTACAGTCTGATATCAGCTGGTAGATAGCCGAATCTGAAAGAAGGGCCCATAAAACATGTTCCGTATCAATATGCTGTCCCTTAAGCTCTTTGACTTTGGTGACTGCTTTCAACAGAATATCATTTGACCTTTGAGTCATCCGGGAGAGAACGTCCATGCCGACTCTTTTACCCATATCAATTGATGAAGCGGCATTTTGCCCGGTCTTGCCTGCCTGTCCCGCTGCATTCTGATCGGAAGCAGTGGGAGGCGGAGGAGGGGTCGGCGGATTGCCAATACCGGAATAAGCCTGTTGACTACCGGACGGCTTGCCGATGCCGGAATATGCTTGCCCCGATTGGATCGGGGCTTGCGGCGGTGATTGGCTTGGACTTGCCTGTGAATAAGTAACTGCAGTTGAACCTTCCTGAACCTGACTAGTAGTATCATCAGGCTGATTCTTAATCTGATCTTTTTTAAAGTATTTGGTGAACTTAAAAAGCTGACCCGGCATTACCTCTTAGTAAAACATTTTTTAAAGGTTTATGTCAATCCCGACTCTCGCGACCCTGAAGGTCTACATTTCACAAAAGATAATCCAGTTAAGTAGTAATCTGACCACTAATGAAGTAGTTGAAACCATATTTTTCACATCATACCCTTAATTAAGGCCTATGGAGCAACACCCTATACCCAGAAATATTTCCAGTTTTCAATTCCATCTCATCGGGGACATGACGGTAAGGCAATTCGGCTATTTAATTAGCGGTTTCATCATCGGTTTTATCCTTTATAAGACTTTACCCTTGCCTCCTCTTTTGTCATATCCGATTATCGGAGCCGCAGTTTTATCCGGCTTTGCCTTTGCTTTCCTGCCCATTCAAGAAAGGCCACTGGACAAATGGATTGTCGCTTTTATCAAAAGCATTCTGTCGCCGACGCAATACCTCTGGCAAAAGGTCGAAGATATGCCGGATATTCTGGCCTATGCTTATAATGCCCAAACAAAAGTCCTGCCGCAAAATCACCAGGAAGCTCATGTCGATGCTAAAAAAAAACTGGAAAATTATCTTCAGTCCCTGCCCGCCCAACCCTATCAGCAAATAAATATCAGGGAAAAACACTATGTCGATCAAACTATGCAGCTTTTTGCCACAACTGCCGCTACCTTAGCGGCTAATTTTCAACCTTCGATGCCTCAATCAACCATTGTCCAGCCGCCTAAATTGACAGCCACCTTTCAACCTCAAATAAAACCTGTTATTTCTGTCGCACCGCTTAAACCTCCTGTAGCGTCCTTACAACAAACTCCTTCTCCACCTCCCGCTCAAACAACAATCCCCGCTGTCAAACCCGTCTCCCTCCCTGTAAGTAGGCCACCGGCAGAGGAAGATAAAATAATAAATTTGAGAGAGGAAAAAGAAAAACTGGAAGAAGAATTAATAAAACTGAAAGATGAGCTTGCTAAAACATCTGCTGCGGCCATCATTAAACCGAAAGAAGAAAAAGAGGCAGCCAAACCAACCATCAAAACAGTAACCCCGAGAAGCGCTGTAAACGAAATCGGTATCCCGAAATTGCCCCAAGCACCCAATATTATTATGGGAATCATTAAAGACAGCAGTAAAAAATTGTTGCCCAATATCATACTGACCATAAAAGACACCAAAGGTAATCCTCACCGCGCCTTAAAAACCAACCGCCTGGGACAATTCTCGACGGCCACACCCTTGCAAAACGGTACATATTATGTGGAAGCTGAAGATCCTTTAAAAAGATATACTTTTGATATCGCAGAAATCAATCTCGAGGGAAAAATTTTTCTCCCGATTGAAATCAGCGCCAAAGGAGAAAAAGAGCAAATCCGCGAACAATTAAATAAAGAACTTTTTAGTAATCCCGGAATCTGATCAGTTGATTTGTTTATCGCTTGATTGGATAATAGGTAAGTCTTTTTTTAATGCAAAATTCAGCGCCTATCAGAGCCAGCACCCAGGATTTTCTGGACATTGAGGATATTATTGATGATATTTTGATCTTAAGGACGGCAGGTGCGGCGGTCCTTCTGGAAACCACAGCGGTCAATTTCGGCCTTTTGTCCGAAGATGAACAGGATGCGCTTATTTACGCTTATGCTTCTTTTTTAAATTCACTCTCTTTTCCCCTGCAGGTGGTTATTCTTTCCAAAAGAATGGATATTTCCTCCTATATTGACTACATTGTCCAGGAAGAAACAAAGCAGCCGAATCCGGTAATCAGGGACAGAATTCGTACTTACCGTGAATTCATCCTTTCTACTATTAAGGAAAACAGGGTTTTGGAAAAAAAATTCTACCTGGTTGTGCCCTTTTCACCCCTGGAATTAGGCATCAAAGAAGCTTTCTCTGTATCCGGAAAAAAGAAAAAACTCCCCTTTGCCAAGGATTATATCCTCTCCCGAGCCAAAACCTCCCTTTATCCTAAAAGGGATCATATTTTAAGACAATTAGGCAGGATCGGACTTAAAGGCCGACAGCTGCCGACCCAGGAATTGGTTGAGCTTTTTTATAATATTTATAATCCGACTTTAATCGGTGAAAAATTGGGGGAAGCAATCGGTTATAGCAAGCCTTTAGTTGAAGGTATCTAATTTTATATGTCCTTATTTTCTAAAAAAAAAGCGCCTGTTTCAATCCTTCCTAAACCGGTGGCGGCAGTCCAACCACTTCAGCCGGTTCAACCCGGTGTTAAACCGAATCTGCAAACAGTAGGCCAGCCAGTTCAGCCGGTAATCAGTCATGCGGTTGTCAATAACCGGGCCGCCAATACTGCTAAAAGCAATCAGCTCTTGGAGGCCAAACAAAAATTGACCAAAGGATTGGTCAATATCCGCGATATTATCGCTCCTTCTCTCGTCGAAGTTGATTTTGACAACATCAGAGTCAATAATACTTTTTACCGCACCTTGTTCGTAGCCGGTTATCCCAGATATGTAGCTTCCAACTGGCTTCACCCATTATTGTCTTTTGACAAATCGCTTTTTATTTCCATGTATATTTACCCCGCTGAATCAAAAGTGATATTAGAAGACCTCAAAAGGAAAATCGCTGAAATGGAGGCCACCATTCAGGTCGATATGAAAAGAGGCAAAGTTATTGATCCGTCAGTCCAGGTCTCACTCGATGACGCTCTAGCCCTTCAATCCCAACTGGCAAAAGGCGCTGAAAGATTTTACCAGTTTTCTCTCTATGTTTCTATCCCGGCAGATACTATAGAAGAGCTGAACAGATCATCAAAGGAAGTTGAGTCAACCCTGGGCTCTTTACTGATTGTCCCCAAGCACGCCACCCTTTCCCAGGAAGACGGTTTCAAATCGACCTTACCTATGTCTCTCGACAAGCTGGATATAACCAGAAACATGGACACAACATCACTGGCTACCACTTTTCCATTCACAACAGCCTCCCTTACCGCTAATGAAGGCATCCTTTACGGGATCAACGAGCATGACGGTTCTTTGGTAATTTTCAACCGCTTCTCTCTGGAAAACAGCAACAGCGTCATCTTCGGCAAATCCGGTTCAGGCAAATCCTTTCTGGTCAAACTGGAAGTCATGCGTACTTTAATGTTCGGCACCGACGTCTTTGTCATTGATCCTGAAGGCGAATACACGGATATCACCAAAACATTGGGAGGAGACCAATTGGATTTTTCCTTCAATTCACCCGTTAAGATCAATCCTTTTGATCTTTCGGGGATTGTATCTGAGGGGGAAAACGAATTGGGCTTAAAAATCCTTTCGCTTCACGGCCTAATGAGAGTGATCATGGGAGAATTAAACCCTACCGAGGATGCCCTTTTGGACAAAGCATTGGTATCCACCTATAAACAGAAGGGGATAACACCTGATCCAGAAACCCAAAAAAGGGAACCGCCCCTGATGGAAGATTTATATAAAGTCCTTTTGGGCATGGAAGAAGAGAACGCCCGCAGATTGGCAGAACGCCTCGAAAAATTTGTTAAGGGATCTTTGGCAGGTATTTTCAACCAACAGTCCAATCTGCATTTAAAAAATGCCTTGACGGTTTTTAATATCAAAGAACTGGAAGCGGAATTGAGGCCGATGGCCATTTTCTCCATTCTTGACTTTATCTGGACGAAAATCAAAAGGGAGGTCAAAAAAAGAATCCTGGTGGTTGATGAGGCCTGGTACCTGATGAAGCATCCTGATTCTGCCACTTTTCTTTACAGCATTGCCAAAAGGGCCAGAAAATATTATTTAGGGGTGACCACCATCACGCAAGATGTGGAAGATTTCCTGTCGACCGACCACGGCAAAGCCATCATCACCAATTCCAGTTTGCAGGTGCTTCTTAAACAGTCAACGGCAGCTATTGATAAACTGGCTGAAGTTTTTTATCTGTCAAGCGGGGAAAAGCACTTTCTCTTATCAGCCGGGGTGGGGGAAGGCCTGTTTTTTGCCGGTGCTTCACATGCTGCCGTCCAATTTATCGCCTCCGCCCAGGAATACCAACTGGCAACCTCCAAACCCGGTGAAATGAAGCAGGAAAAACCATTGCCTGCCAATATGCCTCAAATCCAAAGTGTATAATTAAAATCATATGAACACAGCCGGACACGGTAAGTCTACTCCGGAAACTGCGGAAGAAGAAAAACAGGGATTTGACCTCGACCAGCGGGATTCCGCAACCTGGGCTTCCCTTATACAACTAACAATTGCCGGAGGCGCAGGAGGATATAAATATACTGATGATACCAAGAAAGCGTTTAAAACTATCAGTGACGAAAACATCCATCAGCGATTGTTGAATCTTCGGAATCCGCATGAACTTCAAAGAGTCATCGACAGTCATGCATTAATCGGCCGCCGACTAAAAAATAAAAAGAAAGATTCTACCAAATTTGCTTTTTTCAGATTTAAAGGGGAAGTCACCAGGGATAGATACGATCGTGTGGGTACAGCGATTAAAATTGCCCAACACGTCCACCAGCATACCGCACGGCTGGAAGAATCAATCAAGACAGAGAAAGCGATTGACCGTTTCACTTTAAGTGACGAGAATTCCCAACAGCTGAAAAAGGGGCTTTCCGAATGGCGGGAGAAAAATCCCCGTGCCTCAATCGATGATGAACTTTCCCGCCAGGCAAAAAAAATATACCATGACCAGTGCAATAAAGAGGGTAAAAAAGCTGACGGTAAAGCCGAACGGGCACTAAAAAACGACCTCTTAACCGCCCGGGAAGAAGCAATCGCCAGGGTAACAGAAGCAGGCATTTTTGAAAAGGCAGAAGGCGTTCTTAAACACGATACCCTTGATCCGCAAAATACCAGATTAACCGAAGAACAATTAAAGTCGAGACTGGATTATATTTATGAAGGAAAAATCCCCGAGGAGAAACTGGCAGCCGGTTTTGCAGAAGGTATAACGGAAGAACAGTTGATTCAGTCAGAGGCAGGACAAGCGGCAAAAAGAAAAGAAGCTGAAAAAGAAATCGCCAAACCTCCAGCGGCAAAACCTGAATTCGATTTATCAGCCCTTTCAGGGGGCCTTGCTGAAGGAGCCCATTTTGAAAATGTCCTGGAAGGAGCCAAACCAAAATTCGATCAACCTTTAGCGGAAAAGGTGCCCGAGAAGATAACCAGTCAGCACAAAGGACCTCCGGGGGGTCCACCGCCTGGCCAAGGCAAACCGAAAATTAGGAAAACCTTATCTTCGTTTGTTTCTAACATGGCTGATATGCAAAACCTGGCGGCAAATATCATGCAGCAGATAGTTGCAGCAATAATGCATCAAATTATCAGCCGGATTAAAGCCATGGCGGAAGCTGCAGTTAGGAAATTAGCGACTAAAGCTATCACTAAAGCAGGACTTAAACTGGCAGAACAAGCATTAGCTTTTGTCGTCCCTTTTTTAGGGAATGGAGCTTTGGCTATCATTCAAGCTCTGGGTCTGGACGAAGCAGCTTTAAAACTAACTTTATCAGCTGCTAAATTTGCAGTATATGTAGTCGCTGGAATAGTTGTTTTTATGTTTATTAAAAATTCAGGCAGTACACAGCTTGTCGGTGTGGAACCGGTGCCGGCTGATATGGCTTTTTACCGAAACAGCCGCTATATTGCCTGGAAGAATTTTGAGGAAAAAAATTTAAATCTGATAAATAATTCTGCCTCCTGGGTTGCCTTTGAAAAAGAACGCCTGGACATTAATTACCGCTTAGTTGATCTACCCCTGGACGCGGACCGGCATAATGATGTGAAGAAATGAAATTTCATCCGTTTTCGGTCTAAAAACACCCGGAGAGAGAGGTCCCGAGGATTCAAAAACCAGTTCTTTTTCCGGAAAGTTATTGAGAAGATCCAGTAAAAAACGGAAATTAAAAGCCACTTCGCTTTCTTCCCCTTCAATTTTGGCTTCAATATAATCAGTTTCTTCACCGACTTGAGGAGTGTTGGCTGAAAGCCTGACCCCTTCTTTCTCGATTTTTATTTTGATGATATTGGCCGCTCCCCGGGCAAAAATAGAAGTTGTTTTGACGGCTTGGAAAAACAACTCTTTGTCCAGAATGACTCTGGTCTTAAAACTGTCGGGGATAATTTTTTCCACATTGGGAAATTCGCCGTCTATAAGCCGGCTGTATATTTTGGTATCGGGTAGGGAAAAGACTACCTGGTTTTTATTTTCAATAATGGAAATACCCAGTTCTTCTGTTTTAAGTTCCTGGGCAATTCTGACGACTTCCAAAAGTGATTGGGCGGGAATGATAACTTCCAGGGTCTCGTTTTTTCCCATGACAACGACTTCTTCTTTGGATAAACGGTAGCCGTCGGTTGCCGACATCGACAGTTTTCCATCTGTGATTCTGGTCCTGACCCCTGTCAGTACGGGGCGGCCTTCGTCGGTAGATGCGGCAAAAGCCATACGGATAATTGAATCTTTGATTTTTGAAAAGGGCAACTTCCGGTCAAAAGCAACAGTTTGGGGAAAAATGGGGAAGTCAGCCGGGTTACCGATAGCAAAGGAGGCGCGGCTTGTCTCTGTTTTTATTTCCAGGCTTTTATCAGTTGCCGTAATTTCCAATTTGTCCGCTGCTAATGAATTAATAAATTCCGTCAGGAGTTTTCCCGGTACTGCTACTTCTCCTTCTTTTTCGATTTTGGCTGAAGTTTGGTATATAATTCCCAATTCCAAATTAGTAGATAAAAACTCCAGACGGTTTTTGGCAGCCTTGAGTAAAATGTGAGACAGAATAGGTAATTGAGGTCTTAGGGAAATCCCTTTTCCTACAATCGATAAAGCTCTTACAAGATTCTCTTTTAAAATTAATATTTTCATGCTCTTTTTATTAAGTCCTTATATCTTTTATAGTATTAGTAGTATTAGAAAGTGTTGATAAGTGTAGTTAATTTAGCCCTAACAGTCAACAAGCTCCAAATAGTTAATTTTTCCTGTGTATAACAGCCTTTTATTAATGTGTATTCTTATGTTGATAAATTTTGTTTTTTAGTGGATAAGTTGTTAACTAAATCTTTATCCAGAAAGCTGGTTTTTTATCCCCACGATATCAACACGGATTTTTTCATCACTGCCGATAAGATCACTGATTTTTCTTACCCCATAAAGAACAGTCGTGTGATCCCTCCCCCCGAGGAGTTCTCCGATTTCAGCTAAACCCGTGCCGACTTCTGTTCTTAATATATAGTAAAGAATTTGCCTAGGGAGACTGAAGATTTTGTCTCTCTTACCCCCTTTTAACTCGGAGACTTTTAAATTATAAAAGGAAGAGACAGCCCTGACAACTTCCTCAGGCTCAAAGATTTTTTCTTTTGGCGGTATTTTAAGAGTTTTTCCCAGGACAGACTTGACCAGTTCACTATCAAGCGGAATATCCTTAATTTGGGATTCACTGATAACTCTTATAAGGATACCTTCTAATTTCCTGGGGTTTTCAATATTAGCAGACAAGAGTTTGGCTGCTTCAATCGGCAAGTCAACCCTGCGCTGTTTAGCTTTAATAAGGAGGATGGCGGTTCTCAGTTCAAAATCAGGCGCGCCGATATCGATAGTTAAGCCCCCTTCAAAACGGGATCTGAGTCTCGCTTCCAGCTTGTCAATCTCCTCAGGCGGCCGGTCGCTGGTAATGACTATTTGTTTTTTAGCCTGATAGACAGCGTTGAAAGTATGGAAAAATTCTTCCTGGATAGAATATTTACCGGCTATAAATTGGACATCATCAATCATCAAAAGATCCACCCGGCGGTATTTTTTTTTAAAAGAGGTGGTGGTTTTATTGGAAATTGCCTCTATGATTTCATTGGTGAATTCCTCCCCGGTCGAGAAAATCATTTTCAACCTGGGATTATTTTCCTGGACTGAATGGCCAATCGCCTGCATTAAATGGGTTTTCCCCACCCCGGTGCTGCCGTAGAGGAAAAGGGGATTATAGGACAAACCGGGTGTTTTAGAGACAGCTGTAGCGGCAGCATAAGCCATTTGGTTGGTCGAGGAAACGGCAAAGTTAGCAAAAGTATAATCTTTGTTTAATCTCTCTATATTAACAGGTATTTCGTAAACAGCTGTTTTTGCGCGGAATAAAGGACCGTCGATATGATCACCGTTGCTTTTTTTCCGTAAAGCTCTGAATGTCAGATTCAGGTCTTTTTGAGTGTAATGTTTTAATGTTTCTTTAATCAGGGTCTGGTAGCGTTTTTCAATTAAATTGATCAGCATAGGATTATGGCAATTGATGACGGCTTCTGTTTCATTTAAGACTTCCAAAGAGGTTTGGGAGATCAGGGTTTGAAAGACAACTTTACTGACTTGGAGTTGGAGGTCGGCCAGAACAGTTTGCCAAAGATTTGAAGAGTCCATAAGATTTCCACATCGTAGAAAAGTTATCCACAACTGTCAACACGGATGAAGTGATATTTTCTATAAATTGTGGTATCATTTGCCAAATGCCAAAAAGAACTTACCAACCAAAAAAAAGCCGGAGAGTTAAGCGGCACGGTTACAGAGCCAGGCAAAAAACCCAAGGCGGCCGTAACGTCCTAAAGAAGAGGACTCTTAAAGGACGGAAAAAACTGACTGTGTAATTAAATGTTGCCCCGGAAACTCCGCATAACTTTTAACGATTTCAGAAATCACCGGGATTTCTACAGAAAAACATCTTCAAGCCTGTTTACGGTTTTTATTAAAAAGAAAAAAATTGAAGAAGCACGGTTTTTTATCACCGTTCCTAAAATTTTAGATAAAAGATCGACAAGGAGAAACTTAACTAAAAGGAAAATTGAAAGGATAATTTTGGATTTTAGCGCTGAAGCTAAACTTAGCGGTTTTATCATGATAAAACCGAAAAAAATTCTGACAGAGGAAAACCAACGGGCGGCAGAAGCGGAATTAGTTAAAATATTAAAGAATGAAATACCTGCAGAAAACAATCCTTAACTTTATAAGAAGCTATCAGAAATTAAAAAAATATATACCTTTTATGGAACGAAGCTGCCGTTTCCAACCGGCGTGCTCAAGCTACACTTATCAGGCGATTGAGAGATATGGTACAATCAAAGGATTATTTTTAGGGGTAAGTCGGATTATCCGCTGCCATCCTTTTTCCAAAGGCGGCTTTGATCCCGTAAAATAAAATTAACAATGTTTAATCCGGATAATTTTTTCCATTCGCTGTTAATTATTCCCATCCTAAACATACTTTTAGGGGTTTATAATTCCCTGAATTTTTTGCATATTCCTTATCCGTTAGGATTTGCCCTGATTCTCCTAACCGTCATTATCAGATTGATACTGCATCCTTTGACCGCCAGCCAACTTAAGAGCGCCCGGAAACTGTCCAAATTAAAACCGGAAATTGACAGGATAAACCGGGAATTCAAAGGTGATAAGGTGCGCCTTCAGCAGGAACAGCTGAAGCTCTACCAGCAAGCCGGCATTAATCCGGCCGGCGGCTGCCTGCCTTTGCTTGTCCAGATGCCGATCTTGATTGCCCTTTATAATCTTTTCTTCCAGCTTCTGAATGCCGACCGGGCCAAAGTAGTTTCAGAAATAAATAAAGTAGCCTATTTTCCTTTCCTTAAAATTTCCTCTCTCGATCTGGCCTTTTTCGGATCCAATTTAGCTGTTAAACCATCCGACTGGCAATCAAAAGGTTTTTGGCTACTGACGATTCCGCTAATCACCGGTTTATTGCAGTATTGGCAGACAAAATTGATGACCCCGACTGCAGCACATCCCCCTCAGATCAGTAATAAGAATGACGATTCCTCTTCGGCCAAAGCTTCGCAAGGCAAGGATGATATGGCTTCAACCATGCAAAAACAAATGATGCTGATGATGCCTATAATGATCGGTTTCTTTGCCTATTCCTTCCCGTTGGGACTGTCTCTTTATTGGAACACCTTCACTGTTTTTGGTATAATCCAGCAGTACCAAATACAAAAAGCGGAAAAAATTAAATGAAGAAAAAAAGCGTTAGCCAGACTGAAACAGTCAAAGAAACAGTTGATGATCTTTTAAAAAAACTGAAAGTGGAAAGCACGGTTTCTGTCGAGGAGGTTACCACGGATGAAGAAATCCATTATCAGATAAACATAGAATCTCCCGAAACCGGTCTTTTGATCGGCTACCACGGCGAAACCATCAACAGTCTCCAGCTTCTTCTGGGTGTTATTTTATATAAAAAACTGGGGAAATGGATCAGGGTAATTATGGATGTGGGGGAATACCGCAAGATGAGGGAAGAATCAATCAAAGAAATGGTCAACCGCATCATCCTGGAGGTGGAAAGGACAGGACAACCGGTCGAAATGCCGTATCTTTCTCCTCTAGAGCGAAGAATTGTTCATATGATGCTGACGGAGCATAAAACATTAACATCACAATCTCATGGTGAAGGAAGAGACAGGCGGGTAACTGTCAAACCCCGCTGAAATTCAGGTTTATCATGGCCGTTCCCTCACGGAACCGAAATTACCCCGCCCTCCTTTTTTATTATTTTTTAATTATTCTTCTGCCTGTCCAGTTGGCTTTTCATTTTCCCGCCTCTTTTACTCAGATTGCCGGCATCGGGAGCGATTATTTAACTCCGACCTTATATTTAACCGATCTTTTAATTTGGACCCTTATCATCCTGGCTAAGCCCTTAAGATTTCTCTCCAGGCTCGGATGGAAAAATCTTTTCCTAATTTTTCTTGCCTTTCTCTATTTATTACATTCAGCGCTTTTTGTCTCCGTCAATAAACCGGCGGCTTTTTATTCTCTTTTTAAAATTAGCGAATTTATACTGCTTTTTTGGTCGATCATCACTCTTAAGCCCTCATTTAATAAAACAGTCCTTTTTTTTAGCATTCCGGTCATTTATTCCTCCTTTTTAGCGATCGCTCAATTTATTATCCAGCGGTCGGCCGGGGGGATAATGTGGTATCTGGGGGAACGGACATTTTATGCCTCAACTTTCGGCATTGCTGCCGTATCAGTTTCCGGCAGGCTTTTATTGCGGCCTTATGCCACTTTCCCCCACCCGAATGTTCTTGGCGGTTTTTTGGCTGTTATTTTATCCCTGATGATTTATTTACTGATAAAGTCTTCTGTTTTTAATAAATTCCGGACTTTTCTATTTTTAAGCATTTTAGCGGGTTTGCCGGCATTATTCTTAACTTTTTCCCTGGGGGCCTGGCTGGTTTTTTTAAGCGGTTTGCTATTTATTTTTATAAAACCGCTTAAACAGCCAGCAATTATTTTTTTCCTGATTTTACTGCTTTCCATCCTTATCCCGTTTATGCCCTTTGCCTCAAAAAGCCTGACAGAAAGAAGGGAGCTTGCGGAATCATTCTGGTCCCATTTTCAAAAACATCCCGCCTTCGGGACAGGTTTAAATAATTCCCTGATTTACCAATACGGAAGCACAGCAGTCAAAAACGGTTTACATTTGCTGCAGCCGGTTCACAATATCTATTTATTTGTGGCCGGAGAATTGGGCATCCTCGGATTGACAGGCTTTTTATATCTGCTTTTCCATCTGGCTTACGCTTACCGTAAAAAGCCAAATGAAAGAATTCTGCCATTTACACTGATTTTACTTTTGGGGTTTTTTGACCACTATCCTCTTACCCTTCAGCAGGGACAGCTCCTGTTTGTAATATTCAGCGCTTTTGCACTAATAGGATGAACCCAAATTTTTCGCGCGCAGGCGGACCCCGCCCCGAAGGGGAAGGGATCCGAGCACGAAAAATTTCGGGTGAGTCCTATTTCGTACAGACTTGTATAATTAAAAATGAATAATTAAACTTGCTTTATGTCCAAACTTAAAAAAATAATGTTATTTTTATTCGTATTGCCCCTGACCGTTTTTCTTGATTTCATTATTTTTTCCCTGTCCCGTAATTGCGCTTCCTGCGGCAGTTTCCAGGCTTGGCTTACCAGCGAAGCCGCTTTGTCATTTCCTTTGATAGTCACCCTCGGAGACTGGTTCAACCGCCTGTTGATTGATTTGAAACTTATATCCAATCCAGGAATAAAAGTTAAACACCTGGGAGGTGGCAGGCTGGAGCGAAGCGGAAGCCATGAGTCCTCGCAGGTGAATCAGATATGAATATAGCCGTACTCGGAGGCCGTTTCGACCCGCCCCACATCTGGCACTTTTGGACTGCCCAGCAAATCCTGGAAAATGTCAAAGACATCGACCAGGTTTGGTATATGCCCGATTTCCAGAACGCTTTCATGCCCATAGTGGCGGCACCTTACCAGAGGGTGGAAATGCTGCATTATCTGGAGACAGGCAGAATCAAACTTTCATCAATTGCCCTGGCAAAAGAAACAGTGACCTATACGGTTTCGGTCGTTTCAGATTTAATAAAGGATATCTCCAACCGCTATTTCTGGATTGTCGGTTCGGATATAACCTATGAGTTTACCCGCTGGAGGGATTTTCATAAGCTTTCACGGATGATTACCTTTCTGGTTATGCCCAGGAAAGACTATCCGATCAAAAATCTGCCGCAGGGTTTTCAACGGGTAGAGGGAAACCTCATGTTGTCCAATGTTTCATCAACCATCATTAGAAGCAGGATTAATAAAGGATTAACCGTAAGCGGCCTAGTCTTTCCGGAAGTGGAAAATTATATCCGTAAGCATAACCTCTACCGATAGTATGGTTAATTTAACAATTGATCCGGCTAAAATCGAAGGCCAGATAATCCTTTTTCTTCAGAAAACCAGGGAGAAAACCGGATTCAAATATCTGGTAATCGGGGTGTCGGGCGGTGTCGATTCAGCCGTTTCGCTCTTCTTGGCAGTTAAAGCATACGGAGCGGATTTTATTCACCCCGTGCTTTTGCCTTTTGCTGATTTATATTCCGAAAGTTTCAAAAATGCTGAAAGCGTGGTGCAAAAGACAGGCATAAAAGAGGAAAATGTTATTAAAATTGACATTAATAATACCGTGGAATCAATAGCCAATTCTGAGGGCGGTATGGATAAATTAAGAAAAGGCAACATCATGGTGCGCATTCGCATGGTTTATCTTTACGATCTTTCCAAGAAATACCGGGCATTGGTTTTGGGCACGGAAAACCGGACCGAATTTTTGTTAGGCTATTTTACCCGATTCGGTGATGACGCTTCGGATATCGAGCCTCTGCAGCATCTATATAAAACAGAGGTGAGGCAGTTGGCTGAATATTTAGATATTCCCAAGACGATTATTGAGCAAAAACCGACTGCCGGACTCTGGGAAGGCCAGACAGATGAAGGAGAACTCGGTTTCAGCTATAGTGAAGCCGATTGCATCCTTTATCTTTATGTTGATTTGAAAAAGACGAAAAAAGAGATTCTGAAATCCGGTTTTAAGCAAAAGACAGTCGAAAGAGTGCTGGCCAGGCTGTCGGAAAATTCCTTTAAACATAGATTGCCCTTTATACTATCCAGAAATAATGTATAATAATTTTATGGCCGTCCAACTGAATTATATTGCTCCTCCCGGCTGGCAGCCTGAAAACCCTGATCAGGACTACCTCGTCATCCAATTCAAAATAGAACTGGCGGATTTTGTCGACAAAAAAAAGTTTGCCGATGCAGCCGCGTCGGTAGCCGCCGAATCCTCAACCGGGACCTGGACCAAAGTGGATGAAGGTCCCCAGTCAGGCATAAAGATGGCGGATGACATGAAAGCCATTGTTTTTGATGTTGATGAAGCCAATTTCATGTTCAAGGTTGCCTATAAAACCGATCTTTTTGAAGCTGATAACATGTCGGGTTTCCTGGCGGGGCCTGCCGGCAATATCGGCGGCATGAAGATGGTCAAGGGCTTGAGGATGTTTGATGTCCGGTTTCCGGAGAAAATGGTCAAAGCTTTCCCGGGCCCAAGATACGGTATCGAAGGTGTCAGGGATCTTTTAGAGCATGATGATAACCAGCGGAAATTGCCTATTTTAGGTACCGTGCCCAAGCCGAAGGTAGGCCGCACAGCAGAGGAACAGGCAGTTTTAGCCCGCAGATTATGGACAGCCGGAGACGGCAGTTATGACTTTGTCAAAGACGATGAAAATCTGACCAGTCTGTTTTTCAATAAATTTGACGACAGGGCGCGACTCGTCCACCAAGTCCAGCTTGAAATTGAGCAAAAAACGGGCAAGAAAAAATTATATCTTTGCAATCTTTCCCATTCTAATCTGGACGTGATGCTAAAAAGGGCTGATCTTATTAAAGAAACCGGCGGGCGGTGTATGATGATTGACGTCATCGCTACCGGATTTGCCGCCGTGCATACCATGAGGCTGAAAAATCCGGAATTGGTAATCCATGCCCACCGGGCCATGCATGCTTTTATTACCCGTGAGTCGGGAGAGGGGATAGAAGGACACGGCGCTTTAAACGGTTTTTCCGTTTCCATGCTGACCCTGGCCAAAATTTTTCGGCTTTTAGGAGTTGATTCGCTCCATACAGGCTCCCCTAAAGCCAAAATGGAAGACTACGGGGAAAGTGAGGAAATTATGCGGGTATTGACTCAGGACGAGGTCATGCCTAACCCCAAATTCTTAAGTTTGGGCCAGAAGTGGTTTGGGACTAAAAGAGTCTGGCCGGTAGCTTCGGGAGGCCTCCATCCGGGAGTCATGGATACCGTACTTGCCAAGTTTGGCCGTGATTGCTATATCCAAATGGGAGGAGGCGTTTTAGGCCATCCTCAGGGTGTCGAGAGGGGTGTAGAAGCAGCTCTTGAAGCCCGTCGCGCTGTTATTGTCCAAGGCCTTACCGTTAAAGAATTTGTTACCAAAAATCCCGATTCAGCCCTGGCTTCAGCTGTCAGTCTCTGGGGCACAGAACCCAAACTTGTTTATTGACATTTTAACCTCAAGCCGATAAATTCATTCTTTAATACTTATGCTGATAGTTCTTCACGGACTTCCCGGTGTCGGAAAGTCAACATTAGCCGGGAAAATTCAGGAGATGACGGATGGGATGGTTTTGGGCTCGAATTATATCCGTAGGCATATTTTCGGTTGCGATAGTTATACCTGTGCCAATGTATCCCTGATGCCTTTTACCGATCAGGAAATTATTTTGTCATATAGAACCATCCTTTATTGTGCTGAGCTGGTTTTATCCTGCGGTAAAACGGTCATTATGGATGCCACTTTCCAGAAAAAAATGTATATTGAGATGGCCAAAGAAACAGCCCGAAAAACCGGTCATAAATTCGTCCTGATTAAAGTCATTTGTGATGAAGCTATATGTAAACAGAGGATGGATGAAAGAGTCAAAAACAAAACCTCAGATTCAATTGTCGGTTATGATCACCATCTGAAGGTCAAAGAAGAAATCTTCGAAGAATATCCCCAGGCCGAATTCACTTATGACAGTTCCCAACACGACAAACTCCAGTTGGAAGAGTTGCGTTTACTGCTGCTGCCGGAATTGCCTCAATCCCATAACTCTGCAATCTAAAGGACAGCTCACAATTTGTTATAATGATATAAATGGTAGATAAAGAAAAACTGGTTAAAACAGCGCGTAATTACCTGCTGGATCTGCTGCCCAGCGCCGGCCAAATAGTCAGACGTTATCTTCACGCAGAAGAACTGCCGAGTAAAAAGAAAGGCATACACGATTTCGTTACGGCTGCGGATTTAGCGGTTGATGATTTTTTACAGAGGATGCTTAAGAAAGAATTTCCAACCATCCCGCTATTGACAGAAGAAACTTTTGAAGGGGATTTTAATGATTACCGTCAAAATGAACTGCTTTTTATCATTGATCCTTTAGACGGAACCTCAAATTTTGCCAGGGGCGATGACAATTTTTCCATCAGTGTTGCTTTAGTGGAGAGGAAAGAACCACTTCTCGGAGTTATTTTTTCACCCATTTCGAGCAGATTGTTTTGGGCAACATATCGGGATAAGAAAGCTTTTTGGAATGGAAGAAGCATCCATGTGTCTGATGTGAAAGAGCTAAATAAAGCAATTGTCTGTACTGACTGGTCACATGTGATGGAAACCAGAGAAGACACGACACAGTTTTTAAGAAAAATTTATACAAAAGTAAGACAGATAAAAATTTTAGGCAGCGCAGCAACTGACTTAACTTTACTAGCCCGGGGGGGAGTGGATATTTACCATCACGTGAGATTATACCCCTGGGATGTGGCCGCAGCCGGACTGATTGCCCAAAAAGCAGGGGTTAAGGTGACGGAGATAGACGGGGGGAAATGGAACGTGTTTTCGGAGAGTATATTGGCAGCAAATCCGACTTTACATAAGAAGTTGTTGAAATTGTAATAAACTGCATATTGACAATTTGCAAAATAGTAATAAAATGTAAAGTATAGACTATGTTCAAACGGTTGATTGAGGAAAAAATAGAAAAATATATAAAAGGGAAGGATTATAAAACCTTCTATATCTGGGGACCAAGACGCTCCGGGAAAACTACCATTTTGCAGAAACTTGCCAAAGAATTGGGCGTAAGAGTCTTCAACTTTGATTTTTCCTCCGATCAAAGTTTTTTCACTCCCAAACGGGATGCGCTTGATAAGTTGATTCGCGATAATAAAATTATCTTAATAGACGAAATACAAAATTATCCTCAGGCTACAGTTGTCCTTAAACTCCTTCATGATGAATATAAGGTCAAAGTGATTGCTACCGGTTCCTCTGAGCTGAGGCAGAAAGTTAAAGAGTTCGACACCCAGGCCGGCAGGTTTACCGAGCACTATTGTTTACCCTTGTCCCTTAAGGAAATTAAGACCAATAGCAACCTACCATCTTATGAAGAAGAAATCTTTGAAAAAAAACTCCAGGAGGAGCTGCAGGTTTTTGGCTCGTACCCTGAGGTTTATGCAACACGTGGGTTGACCGATGAGGCGAAAACCCGGCTACTGGAAAATATCGTCCAAACCTATATCCTGAAAGACATCGTTGACATCTACGGACTTAAGAATAAAAAGTTGGCTGAGGATATATTAACTAAAATCGCCCTTCAGTTAGGAAGTGAAGTTTCCATTCGCGAAATAGCCGCGAGTCTTGGTTCAAACGGCGGCACAGTTGCCAATTATATTGAGATTTTTATCAAGAACTATATCCTAATTCCATTGTCTTCTTTTAAAACCAATATCAGAAAAGCTGTCTCTGAAAACAGAAAGCTCTACTTTTATGACTTAGGAGTGAGAAATGCTCTGGTAAAAGATTTTCGGGAGACAAGGCTACGACCGGATCAGGGTGGTTTATTTGAGAATTATATTATTCTGGAAATTGAAAAACAGCGAAAAAATACTGAAGTGCTGCGAAATCTTCACTTTTACCGTGAATACGGGGGGAGAGAAGTTGATTTAGTAATCGAGGATTACCGGAAGAATTACCATTGTGTTGAAATAAAGGTACAAGGGAAGGGTAGTAATAAAGATATTTTTCCTCTGCACCATGCATTTACCACAATCCATAAAAATAATTATTTTGAAAAAATATCCTATGTACTTGGAGGAAATTAATAGCTATTCCTAACAGGCCTGATTGCTTCAAAAACCGGGGTTAAGGTGACGGAAATTGACGGGGGGAGGTGGAATGTATTTTCAAAGAGTATACTGGCGGCGAATCCTGTGCTTCATGAGAAGAAACTGAGGGAGATTAAAAGCTAAATTGTCAGAACTTCTTCGAGAAGAGACGCCGGGACTGTTCTTATCTTTATACCTTCCAGGTTATTTTCTGCAAGTACATTTTTACTGACTATGAAAGCACGATTAAGCTTTAATTTTTGAGACAGCTTGATTATATTGGTATAATCGTGTTTTTCCAAATTGTTTTGATATTTTACTTCCAGGGGCAACAGAATATTTTCAGAGGTTAATAAGAAATCCACTTCAAAATTTCCCTTTCTAAAAAAAGAAACGTGTCCTTTTTCATGCAAATAATTGAAAACGTAGTTTTCCACCTTTAAGCCGATGTCATCAGAAGATAGATTGGTTGAAACAAGATATATTTTTTTGGCAGTACGGGCGCTTTTAACCGCTTTTTTCATTTTGTTCAGGCAAAATTTAATCAGATAACTTTTATTGAGATAATCAAAGTATTTGATCGTAGTTTTCAGATCAATTCCCAAATCATTCGTGATATTTTTATATTCCATTACCTGACCCGAATGAGCTTTGGTGAATTCATAAATCAGTTTAAGAATATCAATCCTTTCAATTTTGTAGAGTTTGGGCAAGTCCTGCTCAATTATTTTTTCTTCAATTGAAGACAAATAGACACCGGCCTGTTCCGGAGTATAGTTGTCTTTTACCAGTTCAGGGAATTGACCAAACCTCAAATAATCTTCGAAGTATCCGGTTAACACCTGCGTTTGCATTTTAAATATCTTTGTCATATCCATATTTATGAACAAGTTTTTGATTGTCAGGTATTCAGAAAAATGAAGCGGATGAATGGTAATTTCTACAATTCTTCCAGCTAGTGATTCCAGGGATTTTTTTTTGATAAACAGGGATGAGGAACCGCTTATTATGAACTTGATATTTGGAGTTTGGTCATAATACGACTTGAGGACATCTTGCCAAAAAGGAATATACTGTATTTCATCCAAAAAAATATACACCTTTTTATCCAACATATGGACACTTTTTTTCAGAAAAAAGCTTAAATACCAATCGATAATATCCCGTAGAACTTCAGGATGATATTTTACCTGTGATTTTTCAAAAGAAAAATAAAAAATATTTTCAGTTTCGTTTTTTTCCTCAAGAAAGTATTGGATCTGTCTTAAAATAGTTGATTTACCGCTTCTTCTTACACCCGTAAAAGTTATGATCAATTTTTTATCGAGCCAAGATAATGCCTTTTTGAAATAAGGACGATGGAACCAAGATTGTTCAGGCTTATGATACGTTCTCTCTAGCCATTGAGGATTTTGTTGGTATATTTGTGTATCTAAATTCATATTTTAGAGGTATTATAATACCGATAAAATATAATGTCAAATTTACCAGTGCATCATGCTTTTACCACAATCCATAAAAATAATTATTTTGAGAAAATTTCCCGGGTCCTGGGAGGAAATTAATTACCCCAGAACCAGAAAGCCCCACCTTATAGAAGCCCCGTCCTTTTAGGCCGGGGAGTCCACAATTCCCGACCGAATCGATAAATTCTTACCTTAATACTTATGCTGATTGTTCTCCACGGACTTCCCGGAGTAGGAAAGTCGACGCTGGCCAAAAAGATCCAAGAGATGATCGGCGGGATGGTTTTGGGCTCGAATTATATCCGTCGCCATATCTTCGGCTGCGATAGTTATACCTGTGCCAATGTGCCCCTGATGCCCTTCCCCACCCAGAAATAATTCTTTCATACAGGACCATCCTTTATTGCACTGAACTGGTTTTGTCCTGCGGTAAGACGGTCATCATGGATGCCACTTTCCAGAAAAAAATGTATGTTGAGATGGCCAAAGAAACAGCCCGAAGAACCGGTCATAAATTCGTCCTGATTAAAGTCATTTGTGATGAAGCTATATGTAAACAGAGGATGGATGAAAGAGTCAAAAACAAAACCTCA
>Ga0155071_113_pt1 | contig 42366 bp, 47 predicted proteins | sample RifCSPhighO2_01_FD_106039 | JGI IMG/M metagenome (GOLD analysis project Ga0155071, IMG submission 106039) | Candidatus Gottesmanbacteria bacterium RIFCSPHIGHO2_01_FULL_42_27 | reverse complement strand
CCAAATAAATGAAGTGAATTATATATTCCGGGGAGAGCTACTTTGCCAGGGTGATGAGGATGGCGCCGGCTGACATGAGGATGGCGCCGAGGGCTACCTGGAAAGAGAGTTTTTCCTTGAGGAAAATAGCAGCCAGGATTATGGTAAAGACCAGGCTCAGTTTGTCAATCGGAGCGACCTGGGAAGCATTCCCGAGTTGCAGGGCCCGGAAATAAAAAAGCCAGGAGATACCGGTGGCAATGCCGGATAAAACCAGGAATATCATGGAGTATCTGGAAATCGAACCTAAATCTTTGAAAGTGCCTTGGGCAAAGACGATACCCCAGGCAAACAAGAGGATAACAACAGTCCGGATAGCCGTGGCCAGATTGGAATTGACACCGGTTATGCCGATTTTGGCCAGGATGGCAACCAGGGCGGCAAAAACAGCCGAAAGAATGGCATAAATCAACCAGCTCATATATATATTATATATTAATGAGATCTGCGGCTATAAAAGTAGGAAGCAACTTGTAAAGTGACGGCCGCCGCCATGAGTAAAGTCCATATGCTCATTCTTTGCAGGCCGACATGGAAAAGGATCAGCCACATGATGATATAGATCAGTTTATGCAGACGGTGCCACCAAAATCCGAGATGTTTGACGGAAAAATCATTGGAGGTTACAAACATAAAAGACAGAAAAAAGAGGGCGGTCAATCCCGATATTTCAAACCATAAAAGATTTTTGAATGGTAAGCCTTCTTCCACAAATGATGCAAACCTGACGACCGTGGCATGAAACATTGCCAGGAGGAACATACTGATCCCGAGGTAGCGGCGGTACATCATTAAGGGAAATACCAGTTTGTTGCGGATGCCGAAACGGCGGGTAATGCCGGGAATCATCACCAGACAGAACACAACCAGGGAAATTTTGCCGGAAAGTATAGCTTGAGGGTATAAAAACAGGTAATTGCTGCCAGTGACTGCAGTTCTAAGGGCAAAAAGAATAATTATCGTCAGGAAAGCATACAGTATAAGGAAAAACCATAGAATTATTTTACGCTTCGAAACGGAGAAGCTGAAAACTGCTTCAGCTAATGACTGCCACATTAACTCTTATTCTACGATAAGCTTGCCGACCATGCCATTTTGGCGGTGCTGCGCTACACTGCAGTAATATTCGAAAGTACCTGTTTTATCAGCGGTAAATTCGACAGTCTCAGTTGCCGGACCCTGGGTCTGTTTAGTGCGGGCGTCAAATTCATCAATAACCCAGTCATGGAAGCCTCCGGTGTTATTGAGAACGATTTTGACCCGGTCGCCTTTTTTGACCCGGATTTCGGTTAGAGAAAATTTAAAGCTGGAAGCTTTAATTTCAAACGTTTTTACAGATGCTGTTTCTTCTATGATAGTATCTGCTACAGTTGGCGAGCTTTCATCCGGAACCAGCGCCCCAGAGTTGACAGTTTCCTCTTCAGTTACCGTTTGTATGGCTAGTTTATTACGGTTGGAAACGAGAAAAAAGCCTCCTCCGGCCAGAATTACTACGGCAATGAATCCTAACATGAGATTCTTATTCATAATGACCTCCTAAACTAAAATATTTATAAGTATCTATTTATTAAGATTAAGCTTTTATGAGTATTTTGTCAAGGGGATTTGTCGCAGGGGCCTGGAGGGATTGGCAAGAACACTTTTTTTTAATATGATTACTTTTATCAATGAAATACCGATTAGTGATTGCTGATGTTGACGGTACTTTGGTTGAACCGGCAGCAAAAGCCACAACTGCCGCCTCTGCCCGTGTTATCGCCGCCGTCAAACACTGTTTTGATGCGGGGATTATTTTTTCCATTGCTTCAGCCAGATCTTTGGATTGGGTAGAAGGATTAATTCAATCCCTAAAGCTTACCTCTCCCATAATTTTGGATAACGGAGCCAGGATTTATGATTGTCTGGTCCAAAAATATATCCGCAGTGTCCTTCTGCAAAAAGCAAGAGCATTGGAAATACTGCAAATACTGGATAAATTCCCTTATCCTAAATACGTCGTTGATGAAAAACACCGCTTCGAATATGTCCCGGGCAAAACGGAAGATTTCGGCAATGTCGTCAAAATGATGATCCTTCACGTCAAGCCATATCAGGCGGAAGAGATTTATGAAATGATTTCCCGCTTGCCCGGTATAAAGGTGACTAAAAGCGTTTCCGGTGTCAATCCGGTCAAGGAGTCTATTCATATTACCCACGAGGAAGCTGCCAAGGAAATAGCTCTCCATAGAATTGCCGATCTTTTAGGGATTAATATGAGTGAGATTGCAGCCATAGGCGACAGTTATAACGATTTTTCTCTGTTAACTTCTGCTGGTTTAAAGATCGCTATGGGCAACGCCGTTGATGAAATTAAAGGCATTGCCGATTATGTTGCCCCTTCTTACCAGGAGGACGGAGTCGCTGACGCGATTGAAAAATTTATCATAAAAGATGACTAAGAAATTTTTACATGATACAGCCGGAGAGCGCCCAAACCAACTTTTAATTACCTGTGATAAAAAAGGAAACATTACGGGAACTGCCAGCAGGGAAAGTTGTCATAAAGGGGAGGGCCTAACCCATTTGGCCTTTATGTCATTTTTGCTGGATAAGAAGGGTAAAGTCATATTGACGAAAAGAAGCCCGCTTAAGTCGCTTTGGGGCAATTTCTGGGATGCTTCCATCGTCAGCCATGTTCTGCCGGGAGAGTCAGTCAAAGAAGCAGCCAAACGCCGGGCAGGCGAAGAATTGGGGGTGGAAGTTAATTTCACTGTTGTAGGCTCGTTTTATTACCGGCAGGCTTTCAACGGATCATCGGAAAATGAGTATTGTTACATTCTCACCGGGAAAACAGATAGTAAAATTTATCCGAACGATATTGAAATTGCCCAGATAAGGAATCTGGACTCTCAGGAATTGGAAAAATTTTGTAGGGAAAATACGGATAAATTAACTCCCTGGTTTATTAAGGCCCGCGAATACCTTAATTTAACAGAGGTCTTATGGCCCACAAATTAAAAGCATTACTGGCTTTAGGGACGACTGTTGTCTTGTTTTCCTTCTTGGTGATTTTAGCCCGTTTTTATGCTGCCGATGTCCCGTCAATGTCGATTCTTTTCCTGCGTTTGTCTTTTGCCGCTTTGGCTTTTTTGCCTTTTTTGGTACGTTCCAGAATCTGGCAAAAGGAGCATTTTTCAAAGCTGGTCGTAATTTCCCTGTTATCGACGGTCAATCTGGTTTTCTTTATGTTCGGAATAGAATTTACCACGGCTTCGGCCAGCCAGTTAATTTACGCAGCCACGCCGATTTTGACCATAATTATAAGCGGCCTTTTATATCGGGAAAAATATAGCGGAAAAACATTAAGCGGTGTCATCATAGGCCTTCTCGGTATTTTTTATATTGTTTACCGCTCAGCCATAGAAAAGGGCGAAACAATTTCAGGAGGACTGTTCGGAAATATGATGATGCTTGTGGCGGCAACAGGTTGGCTTTTCTATATCCTTTTTTCCAAAAAAATATCCAAATCATTTACTCCGGCTGAAATCGGCGGCACTTCCGTCATAGTCTCATTTTTTTTCTCGATAATTCTGCTGGCCATTCAATTGTCAATCACCGGAAGGCAGATGGTTTTAGACAGGAATATCCTGCTGGCGACTTTTTATATGGGTATAGGCGGCACATTTTTTACCTATCTTTTACTGCAGTATGCCATCAAGCATTTATCATCCCTGACTGTTAATCTGACTTCCTATATCCAGCCGGCATTGGTGGCCTTGCTGGCCATCTTTTTCCTGAATGAAAAACTGACAGCGCATTATATTTTCGGTTCTCTTCTGGTTTTTTTAAGTGTCTTTTTGACGGTTACCATTGAATTTATGCGGTTAAAAAAAAGGACTAATTAAATTCGCTCCAAAAAATCAAATTTAATCCAGTTCCAATTCGATGTTTTTTTTCCTGCTTTTCAGATGTTTGAGGTATTCAATTGCCGCCGGCAGAATCGAGACAAAGATAATACCGAAGATGGCATAGTGGAAATTTTCTCTGATAAGAGGCAAATTACCGAAAAAGTAACCGGAATACAGGAAAAGGGCTACCCAAGCAATTCCTCCGATAATGTTGAAACTGGCGAATTTACTGTAACTCATTTTGCCGATACCGGCGACAAAAGGGGCAAAAGTGCGGATAATCGGGATAAACCTGGCCAAAATTATGGTCTTGCCGCCGTGTTTTTCATAAAATTTTTCCGTTCGAGTCAAATATTCCTTTTTCAGGAAAGGAATGCGCTTTTTTTCAAAAATTTTCGGTCCGATGATGGCCCCTATCCAGTAATTGACCGTATCGCCCAAAATAGCCGCTGACGAAAGCAGTAAAAAAAGCAGCAGGATATTCAGATTTCCGCTAACGGCCAAAGTGCCGGCAGCAAATAATAGGGAATCACCCGGGAGAAAGGGAGTAATTACCAGGCCGGTTTCCATAAAGATGATCAGGAACAGAAATATATAGGTAAAAATCCCGATTTGACTGATGACCAGAGCGAGGTTCTTGTCTAAATGAAGGAACAGGTCCAAAAGATTGCCCAAAATATCCATATGAAAATTTAATTATAGCACTTCCAATTATTGACTTTAAACTCTTTTTTGTTAAACTAACTAGTACTTCTTAAGTAACAGTTTTGCAGCCTTTTATGAAAATATCAAAAAGGGAAGATTTTGCCATAATCTTTATGTCCCATCTGGCCCGGCAAAAGTCAAAAGAATTTCTTTCTTTGACTAAAATTGCAAAATCAACCGGTTTATCATCCTTTTTTCTGAAACACATCGCTTTGGAACTGAAAAATAAGGGTTTAATTGAAAGCCGCGAAGGGGTTATCGGCGGCTACCGCCTTAAAAAATCCCCCGGAGAAATATCCGCCGCTGAAATTCTGTCAGCCGTTTCCAAAGAAATAGTAAAAACGGCCTGCTATGACGGAGATTGCCGTTTGACCTCGACCAAATGCATCTGCCATTCTTTTTGGGGAAGATTCAATTTAAAATTGGCGTCAATTTTGAATCAGGTCAGTCTGGCTGAAATCGCCAAAATATGAGCATTTTAAGCATAAAAAATTTGTCCGTCCAGCTTGAGGATAAAAAAATCCTTTCCGGCATCAATTTGGAGCTTTTAAGAGGCAAAATTCATTGCCTGATGGGGCCAAACGGCAGCGGCAAGTCAACTTTAGCCCAGGTTCTGATGGGACATCCCGGATATCTGACGACTTCTGGACAGATCAGTATACTTGGCCGGAATCTAGAGGAAAAGGCGACTGACGAAAGGGCCAGGCTCGGTATGTTTCTGGCTTTTCAGAATCCCGTGGCAGTCCCCGGGGTCAGTGTAGCCAATTTATTGAGGATGGCGTTGGGTCAAAATCACAACGGTAAAGGCAGGAGCAAACATAACCCCGCTTTGAACCTGGTATCCTCAGTTAACGAGAAAATTTTAGCTGTATCCCGGAAGCTGGAAATGCCCAGGGAATTTTTAAACAGGGGATTAAACGAAGAATTTTCCGGTGGTGAAAAGAAGAAACTGGAAATGTTGCAGGCATTAATTTTATCTCCGAGAGTGGCCATTTTTGATGAAATCGATACCGGACTTGACGTGGATGCCCTGAGAATCGTGGCCCACGGTATAAGTTTATTGAAAAAGGCAGGCTGTTCAATCCTTTTAATTACCCATTACCAGAGAATTCTTAAATTTGCCAAACCTGACTATGTTCATATTTTAATAAAAGGCAAGCTGGTATCTTCCGGCAGCTTTATTTTAGCGCGGAAAATTGAAAAAAGCGGCTACCGGGAGTGGCTCTCACCGTAATTTATGAACAATCAGATTCTCCAGTCAGACTATCGTTACGGTTTTAGTAAACCAGAAAATTACACTTTTAAATCCAAAAAAGGGCTTAATAAAAAGACTGTTGAAGAAATTTCCCGACATAAAAACGAACCGGAGTGGATGCTGCGGTTCCGGCTTGAGGCACTGGCGGTTTTTTATAAAAAGCAGATGCCTGTCTGGGGCGGGGATTTGAGCCGTATTAATTTTGACGATATTTATTACTATATTAAACCTATCAAGGACAAAGCCGGAAGCTGGGAAGAACTACCGAAGGAAATTAAAGAAACTTATGATGCCATCGGCATACCGGAAGCTGAGAAAAAATTTTTAGGGGGGGTTAGCGCGCAGTATGAAAGCGAGGTTGTCTATAAAAGCATCCAAAAAACTTTGGGGGATAAAGGGGTCATTTTTCTCGATATGGATACGGGATTGAGGGAATTTCCTGATCTTGTCAGGGAATATTTCGGCACACTTATTCCGCCCCAGGATAATAAGTTTTCTGCCTTAAACAGTGCTGTCTGGTCGGGCGGTTCTTTTATCTATGTGCCGAAAGGGGTCAAAGTGGAATTGCCGCTGCAGGCTTACTTTCGGATCAATGCCGCCAACATGGGGCAATTTGAAAGAACATTAATTATTGCCGATGAAGGCAGTTATGTCCATTATGTGGAAGGCTGTACAGCTCCCGTTTATACCACCGATTCACTCCACAGCGCCGTGGTGGAAATTTTCGTCAAAAAGGGCGCCCGCGTGCGTTATACCACCATCCAGAATTGGTCGGGAAATGTTTATAATCTGGTCACCAAAAGAATGAGAGTCGAGACTGAAGGTTTCGGCGAATGGATTGACGGTAATATCGGATCGAAGCTGACCATGAAGTATCCGTCAGTATATCTGATGGGTAAAGGCGCCCGCGGCGAAATCTTATCGGTAGCTTATGCCGGAGCCAACCAGCATCAGGATGCAGGCGGCAAGGCGATTCATTTCGCGCCTTATACAAGCAGTAAAATTACTTCCAAGTCGGTTTCCGCTGACGGAGGACGGACCTCATACCGAGGGTTAATCCAGGTATTCCCAAGTGCCATAAAAGCTAAAACAAAAGTCATCTGCGATGCACTCCTGATTGATGATACTTCCAGATCGGATACTTATCCGACGATGGATATCAGGCATAACGATGTCCAAATAGAACATGAGGCTACCGTTTCCAAAATAGGAGATGAACAATTGTTTTATCTTAACAGCCGGGGATTGAAAAAAGCCGATGCCGAAGCGATGATCGTTAACGGCTTTATTGAACCGATTGTGAAAGAGTTGCCTTTGGAATACGCGGTTGAGCTGAACAGGCTGATACAGCTGGAAATGGAAGGGTCAGTCGGATAATATGAATAATATTATTTTAATCGATTCACTTACCGGACAAAAAAAATTTACCGTCGGGCAAAACGAAAAAAAGACTTTTGTATTGTATTTGGCCGGCGATGATGACCAGACGGGCCAGATAGAAATTGCCATCAAAGGCTCCGGCAGTGACGCAGAGATCATCGGTTTAATTTTAGGCCACGGAAAACAGGTATTAAGGCTTTATACTCTTCAGGACCATCAAAAAGAGGAGAGTGTCAGCGATTTGTTAATAAAATCAGTATTATTCGGTTCAGCTAAATTCTTCTACGAGGGTTTGATCAAAATTGGCAAAGGGGCCCGGAAATCCAATGCTTACCAGAAAAACGACAATATATTAATGTCGAAAGGGACCTGGGCTGACTCACGTCCTAAATTGGAGATTCTGGCCAATGATGTCCGCTGTACCCACGGGGCCACTGTCGGAAGGCTGAATGATTTGCAGAGGTATTACTTAAAAACCCGCGGTTTATCGGAAAGCCAATGCAGTGTACTTATGCTGTCGGGATTTTACCGCGATGCCCTCCAAAGGATAGAAGATGAAAATTTAAGGGAACAGCTTGTCCGCGATCTGGATACCAAGATAAAGCGCTTGGTTGTATAATAAAGCCAACTATGCCTGATTTTATCACGGTTGCCAAAAAGAGCGAGATTGAAAACGGACGGATGAAGGAATACCGCGTAGCAGGCAGAGTCATAGCCGTTGCCAATGTAGACGGTGAATATTTGGCTTTTGACGGAATCTGTACCCATCAGCAGTGTTCACTGGCCGGAGGATTCTTGGACGGTTTAACTTTAACCTGCTATTGCCACGGCGCGCAGTTTGATATTCAGAAAGGAGATGTCCTAGCCCCTCCGGCTACAAAATCCTTAGGGATTTATGAGGTTGCAGTTGAAGGAGATGATATCAAAATCCAACTGTAAAAACCTGATATGCTGTTTAAACCCTCAAAAATCGCATCTGACTTTCCCGTTCTTCAAAGAAAAATTAAGGGTAAAAGAATTGTTTATTTAGATTCGACAGCTTCCTCGTTGAAACCTCAATCCGTAATTCAGGAAACTGTCAGGTATTATGAAGAATGCCCTGTCAATATTTTCCGCGGTGTTTATACTTTGTCGGAAGAAGCAACCGAAGGATATGAAAACTCCAGAGGAAAAGTGGCTGAATTTATCGGTTGCCCAAACAGCGCCGAAGTGGTATTTACGCGCAACGCCACGGAAAGTCTCAATCTGATAGCCCAGACAGTTGGCCGCACTTTACCCGCCCATTCCAATATCGTTTCAACAGTCATGGAACATCATGCCAACATCGTTCCCTGGCAGGTAATTTCCGGGGAAAAGAAAATTCCGCTCAGGTTTATTGATATAGATAATGAGGGAAGATTAAAGCTTGACGATCTTGAGAAAAAAATTGACAAAAATACCGCTATTCTTACTTTCACCTTCATCTCCAATGTCCTGGGCACAATCAATCCCGTAAAGGAAATAATCGCCAGGGTTAAAAAAATTAACAAAAATACGGTTATTGTCATTGATGCCGCCCAGGCTGTTCCCCATTTGAAATTATCGGTCATGGATTTAGGCTGTGATTTTCTGGTTTTCTCTGCTCACAAAATGCTCGGGCCGACCGGTGTCGGAGTTTTATGGGGCAAAGCTGAATTATTAAAGAAGATGCCTCCCTATCAGACCGGCGGGGAAATGATCAGGGAGGTTCAATTGGAGAAGACAGTGTATAACGAGCCCCCTTATAAATTTGAAGCCGGGACTCCTGATATCGCCGGAGTATTAGGATTGGCAAAAGCCGTTGAATATCTGGAAAATATCGGCATGGGGAAGATTCGGGAGCATGAGAAAGAGTTGACTGTCTATGCATTAGGGAAACTGCAAAAGCTATCGGCTATTGAAATCTACGGTCCCAAAGAGGCAACAGAGAGGGGTGGAGTTATTGCCTTTAATTTAAAAGGCATCCATCCCCATGATGTGGCCCAGATTTTAAATAACGACAATATCTGCATCAGGAGCGGGCACCATTGCGCTATGCCGCTTCACCACAGGCTTGAAATCAATTCTTCCTGCCGGGCTTCTTTTTATCTTTATAATGATGAAAGTGATGTCGATGCTCTCCTTCAGGGATTGGAAAATACGGCAAAATTTTTCCTGAGGAAGTGGTGCTGATGGATCTTTACCGGGACAATATTCTGGATCATTTCCGCAATCCGCGAAATTACGGAACGCTAGCCGGATCTGCCACCAGAGTCAGTCAGAATAATCCTTCATGCGGGGATTCAATTACCATCAATATCGATCTTTCGCAAAAAGGCAAAATCAGGGCAGTCAGTTTCACCGGAACAGGCTGCGCTGTTTCCATGGCTTCAGCTTCCATGCTGACGGAATTTATAAAGGGAAAAACATCCACGGAAGTTTTGGCTCTTCAAAAAGAGGATGTTGAAAGACTGCTGGGCCTCAAATTGACTCTGGCCAGAATAAAATGCGCCCTGTTGCCCCTGGAAACTATCCATCAGGCTTTGCATAAATAGTCAATTATTGTCAAAACGGCTCCGATTATATATAAATGTATATATGACATATAACCAGACAAATCCGTCAGGACCAAGAAAAGTAGGCAAACTGACAGTCACCATGGACAGGAATCTCTGCATAGGAGCTGCATCCTGTATTGCCGTTGCGCCCAAGACCTGGGCCTTAGACAATGAAGCCAAAGCGATTTTTTTGGATACAGCCGAGGAAGAATCTTCGGAAACCATCATTGATTCTGCCAAAGCCTGTCCGGTTGCCGCCATCATAATTCAGGATGTAACCGGCAAGCAGATTTATCCCTGAAATATCCGTAAAGGTAAGAAGGAATCAGAATTAACAACCGACCGAAATATACATCGGTAATTAAGATGATTGATTTTACAGTCAAAATCGGCGGAGAAGCAGGTTTCGGCATTATGACCACCGGCCTTTTTTTGGGCAAAATTGCCACCCGCTCCGGTTACCATGCTTTTGAATATTCAGAATACCCCTCCCTTATCCGCGGCGGGCACAATGTCATTGAGGTGCGCATTTCAGACGAAGAGGTCCATTCCCAGGGGCAGGGAGTTGACTTACTGCTTTGTTTAAACAAGGAAACTGCCGATCTTCACGGCCACGAAGTCCGTGAAGGGGGAGTCATTGTCTTTGATAATGAAAAAACTGATGAAAGTAAACTCATGAAACCTGATAGGAATATCCATTATGTTCATATCCCATTCTCGCGAATCCTAAGGGAAAACAGCCTTCCGATGGTCATGCTGAACAATATAGCTTTGGGGGTTTTGATGCATTTAATCGGAGCGGATATGGAGATCTTAAATACTCTGATTGCGGAAACGTTCGCCAGGAAAGGTGAAGAAATCATCACTAAAAACAGAGAGGCAGCCACTCTCGGCATGAATGAGGCAAAGAAAAATTTTAAGATTGACATCCTCCATAAACTGGAAAAAAAGTCCGTCATTAGCCCGAAATTATATATTACCGGAAATGAAGTAATAGGCTTGGGGGCTATTAGGGCGGGCTGTCAATTTTACTGTGCTTATCCGATGACGCCTTCGTCAGCTATTTTACATTATTTGGCCTCCAAAGCCGAAAAGGCAGGTATAGTGGTCAAGCACGCGGAGGATGAAATATCCGTCATCAATATGGCTTTGGGTGCTTCCTGGGCGGGAGCGCGTTCTATGGTTGCTACATCAGGCGGCGGATTTGCCCTGATGGTTGAGGCTGTTTCGCTTTCAGGTATGACAGAAACTCCGATTGTCATAGTTATGGGGCAGCGGCCCGGGCCGGCCACCGGCATGCCGACCTGGACAGAACAGGGTGATCTGCATTTTGTCATCAGAAGCGGGCACGGTGAATTCCCCAAAATTGTCCTGGCCCCGGGTGATGTCGGGGAAGCTTATAAACTGACTGTTGAAGCTTTTAATTTGGCAGACAGATACCAGACACCCGTTTTAATCATGGCCGATAAATATCTTCAGGAGGGACACCAATCAGTTGAAAAATTCGAAATTCAATCCCGATTTGATCGGGACAGAATTGACAGGGGCAAGCTTTTGTCACAAGAAGAATTATTGAAAATTACGTCTTATAAACGCTATTTGATTACGGATGACGGCATTTCATCCAGAGCCTTGCCGGGAATGAAACAGAGTCTTCATCAGGCCAATTCTTATGAACACGGTGAAGACGGGCATACCACTGAGGATGCCGGAGAGAGGGTAAAACAGGTTGATAAAAGAAACCGTAAAGAAGCGACTTATCTCTCCAATGATTTCCGTTTACCGGAAGTTTTCGGGGCAAAAGAGCCTCCTTTGACAGTTGTTTCCTGGGGATCCATGAAAGGGCCAATCTTGCAGGCCATGAAAGAATCAGGCGGCAGTTTTAACTATGTCCATTTTAGCCGTCTTTGGCCTTTGGATTTTGGCAAACTTAAAGAATTTTTGGGCAGGTTCGGCAAATTTCTGCTTATCGAAAATAATTCCACCGGACAACTCGGACAGCTATTGACCATGGCAACCGGCATAGAATTTCCGCAAAAGCTGTTGAAATATTCAGGCCGTCCCGTCTACCCTCATGAAATAATGGTAAAAATAAAGGAGCTATTATGAACGGTCAGACAGCCACCGCCAAAATAAACAGCGCTTTCTTGGGTTATTTTCCGACCTGGTGTCCGGGGTGCGGCAATTTCGGTATTTGGTCTTCCTTAAAAACCGCCTTTAACAAATTACAGCTTGAGCCTGACAAAATGGCTGTCATATTCGGTATCGGCTGTTCCGGCAATATGAATGATTTTCTCTGGGCCAACAGTTTCCATGCGCTTCATGGAAGGGCTATCCCCACAGCTGTCGGAGTTAAAATCGCCAACCATAAATTGCCTGTTATAGTTATAGCCGGAGACGGGGACACTTATGGTGAAGGAGGCAATCATCTTCTGCATGCGGCCCGCGGCAATCATGACATTACCGTCATCGTTCATGACAATAGAGTCTATGGTTTGACCACAGGACAAGTGGCACCCACAGCCTCGAAAGGGGCGAAGTCTAAATCAACTCCGCAGGGTTTGATAGAAGTTCCGGTCAATCCGCTTGCTTTGGCTTTGACCCAGGGTGCGACTTTCGTCGCCCAAGGATTCTCCCAGGATTTGGTTCATTTGACGGATTTGATCATGTCAGGCATAAATCATCGGGGTTTTTCCCTGATTAATGTTTTCCAACCCTGCGTCACCTTCAATCCGGCCAACGGTTATGCCTTTTACCGCGAAAGGGTCTATAAGCTTGCCGGGGATTATGACCGGTCAAACTTGAGATTGGCACTGGATAAATCACTGGAATTGGAAGATAAAATTCCCATCGGTATTGTTTACAAAACCGAAAGGCCGGTTTATACTGATTTCCTCAACCAATTGAAGGAAAAAGCCCTGGTAGAAGAAGATATTACCAACAGGGATTTAAATAAGTTTATTGCAGAATTTATCTAATAGATCAGCATTAATCAATATTTGACATTTAGCAGTCAGTTTGTTACACTGCTAAACATACGAATGGCTGAAGAAGAAATAAACAAAGTTAAAACACTTCCGATAATTCCCATCCGCGACGGGGTGGTTTTTCCCAATACGGAAATAGTCCTCACTTTCGGCCGGCCGCGTTCATTGGCGGCTATTGAAGCCTCAAATTCTACCGACCGCAATGTCGTTTTAGTGATGCAGAAAACACCGCATCTTCATGAACCTGCACCCTCTGATTTGTTTACCATCGGCACCATAGCCAGAATCGAACGGCTTTTGAAAACCGACGGCGAAATCAATGCCCTGGTTAAAGGCATTAAGCGTGTCGAGATACTTTCTTATGAATCAACCGATCCATATTTCGTTGCCAAAGTGGTCGATGTGGCAGATGAGCAGGGTGCAGCGGATGAAGTGACGGCTTTAGTCAATCATATTACGGCAGAACTTAAAAGAGCCGTCAACATGGGCAAATCAGTTGATTTTCTTTCTTTTATGAATATCATGTCTGGTTTGACTCCCGGTGAATTTGCCAACCATGTGGCAGCTGTCCTGGATATCAAACCGGCGGAAAAGCAGCTGCTTTTGGAAACCAGAAACGTCAAGGACCGACTTAGCAGGATATCCGACTATCTGAACCATGAAGTGAAAATCCTGGAAATAGAAAGAAAAATAGCCTCTAAAACCCAGGAAAAATTTGACAAGAGCGTTAAGGAAGCGGTGTTGCGTGAAAGACTGAAAACCATAGAAAAAGAATTGGGTGAGGAAGGCGAAACTAAAGAAGTCAGGGAGCTTTTGGATAAAATCAAGAAAGCCAAAATGACTTTTGAGGTTGAGGAAAAAGCCAAAAAGGAGCTGAAAAGACTGGCCCAAATGTCCAGTTATAATCCTGAAGCCTCTTATATCAGAACTTATCTTGATTGGCTGGTAGATCTGCCCTGGAGTGTGGCTTCGTCAAGCGAGGTTGATATAAGAGAAGCGGATAAAATTCTGGATGAAGACCATTTCGGCTTAAAAAAAGTCAAGGAAAGAATATTGGAATATCTGGCAGTGATGAAACTGAAGAAAAAATTCGAACTTTCGTTAGAAGCCGAAAAGAAACCTGATGAGAAAACTCTGCCTAAAGAAGAAATTAAAAAGAAAACAGCCACTCCGACTATTTTATGTTTTGTCGGTCCGCCCGGGGTGGGCAAAACATCAATCGGCAAGTCTATTGCCCGCGCTTTGGGACGCAAATTCGTTAAAGTGTCTTTAGGCGGTATCCGTGATGAAGCTGAAGTCAGAGGCCATCGCCGGACTTATGTCGGAGCCATGCCGGGCAGAATGATACAGGGCATCAAGCAGGCCGGTACCAAAAATCCGGTTTTCATGCTGGATGAAATTGACAAAGTCGGCACAGACTTTCGTGGAGACCCTTCGGCAGCGCTTTTGGAAGCTCTGGATCCGGAACAGAACCATTCCTTCTCCGATCATTATTTGGAAGTGCCGTTTGATTTATCAGATGTCATGTTTATCACCACCTGCAATGTTTTGGATACCATTCCGCCGGCTTTGAGAGACAGATTGGAAATTATTCACTTCCCGGGCTATACGGAAGATGAAAAATTTCACATTGCCAAGGATTTTTTAGTCGGCAAACAGCTGGATGCCCATGGTTTGACTGCCAATAAGATTAAATTGACGGAAAGGGTCATCCATTACGTTATCCGCAAATATACCCGGGAAGCCGGTGTCAGAAGTTTGGAAAGGGAAATCGCCACAGTTTTCCGGAAGGTCGCCCGCGAAGTCGTTGAAGGCAAAACCAAATCAAAAATCATCAAAGCTTCTGATCTTCATAAATATCTCGGACCGGCCAAATTCACCTCATATCTGGCTGAAAAGATTGATGAAATCGGCATGTCAACCGGACTGGCCTGGACCGAAGCCGGAGGCGATATCCTCTTTATCGAGATTGCCCTGATGAAAGGCAAGGGAAACCTCCTTTTGACCGGACATTTGGGTGAGGTCATGCAGGAATCCTGCAAGGCAGCACTGTCCTATATCCGGGCTAAAGCCAAACAATTAGGCTTAAACGAAAAGTTTTACCAGAATGTCGATATCCATGTTCACGTGCCTGAAGGAGCTGTTCCCAAAGACGGCCCTTCAGCCGGTGTGGCCATCACCACCGCCATGGTTTCAGCCCTATCACAAATACCGGTCAAAAAAGACGCCGCCATGACAGGAGAGGTGACTTTAAGAGGCCGGGTTTTGGAAATCGGCGGGGTAAAAGAAAAGGTAATTGCCGCTCACCGTGCCGGCATCAAAACCGTCATCATGCCGAAATCAAACAAAAAGGACCTTGAGGATATTCCCAAATATGTTTTAGACGATCTTAAGTTTGTTTATGTCGACCATATGGACCAGGTATTTAAAGTGGCTCTTGGCCAACCCTTAAAAGTTAAAGAAGAAATCGAAGAACCCAAAGGCATCCACCCGCCAATGATGGCCCGCCTGCCATCCTAAATTACCCTTATAATACCGTCTACAGACGATATTCTATTTACTTTTTATATGTCCGAATTAACACTAGAGAAAATTGAACACCCAAGTTTCCCAAATTAGTGTCCTGATTGAAGTTATGAAGCAGTTAGTGGATAACTTATGGAATCTCTTGAATTTGTCATTGCGAGGAGTCCCGATTTAATCGGGACGACGCGGCAATCCCGTTGGACTGGAGAATTGTACTGTAAAGATCTTTCCAATCAGGATTAAAAGAAGCGATTAATTCAATTTTCTTCTGTCTGTTACCTGCTTTTATTTGTTTTTCCCTTTCAATAGCTATATTTATATCATCAAATATTTCATAATAAACCAGTTTCTCCAGATTATATTTACTGCTGAATGAGGAGACTGATTTATTTTTATGGTCGTATATTCTGGCAATAAGATTGCCGGTAACACCAGTATATAAAACAGTATTTCTGGAATTAGTAATAATATACACGCAGTAGTATTTCTGCATAACCTTACTCTTTTTCAGATTCCTGCGGGATTGCCACGGGTCGAAGCGTCGACCCTCGCAATGACATTATAATTGATGGTAATTATCATGAGGCTATTAGTGTCCTGAATTTGGGATATTTAGCCTTAATATTTCATTAAAGAGGAGAAAATGAGAAACTCAGGTACTATTTACTTTTTATATGTCCGGATTTACACTAGAGAAAATTGAACACTTTCTCCAGAAAGGTCAGAAATATCTTTAAAGCATCGGTCCTCCTGACTCAAGGCGAAATAGGGAATATCCCAGGAGTCCAACCTCTCTATGGTTCTCCTCGAAGTCCTGTCTTTGTGATATTATCTCTTGTTTCTATTGTCGCTGTACCGGTTATCATCGTTTTGGCGATTATTATGGGAATTTCAATTTATATCAAAAAAAGAAAAAAAAATTAAAGAAAATTCTATGAAACAAAAATTCTATAGATTTTTAATGCCTGTAGTATTCGCACAGCAGATTCTGTACGGTCCGCCCTCGATGCGGGAACCGACAACGGCAGAGAAGATAAATTCTGTCTTTAATATTGTTTATGTACCGGGAATCCTACTGGTTTGTGCCTTATTTGGTATATATTACTTCTTCCGTAAGGGTAAAAAGTAATCGGATCTGACAATAGTTTTGTATGTTCGCCCAAATTATAAAGACAGGACAGCTCAAGTTATGGTCCGGTTATAAGAGGAAACTCCGTGATAAGCATCCATTATCTTACCTCTTTTGGGAATGTACTATGAATTGCAACTTTTTCTGCAAACATTGCGGCAGCAGTGCCGGTCGGAAAACATTTCCCGGCCAGTTGTCGACAGTTGAAATAATACGGGTTTTTAGGGAGATTGGCAGGGATTTCTACCCTAAGAATATTATGATCGCCGTTACCGGCGGTGAACCTTTGGTCAGGAAGGATTTGTTTGAAGTTATGAAGTATGCTAGCCATTTGGGTTTTTACTGGGGTATGGTTACAAACGGTTATCTGGTAAATCCTGATGTCGTCAGAAAAATGAAGGAAACAGGTATGAATACCATATCAATTTCAATTGACGGTATTGGACAAACTCACGATTCATTCAGGAACATGAAAAAGGCTTATGATCATGCTATATCTGCGGTACGTCTTCTCGTCGCTGCCCGTTTTTTGAAGACAGTACAAATTACGACGGTAGTGCACCGGGGGAATATAAGCCAATTGGAGGAGATGTATAGAATATTTTCAGGTTTGGGAATTGATTCTTGGAGGGTGATCAATGTCGATCCCATTGGCCGGGCAGAAACCAATAGAGGTCTGCTTTTAAAAGGTTCCCAGTTTAAATACCTTCTTGATTTTATAAAATCAAGAAGGGAATCGTCCAAATTCGAAGTCACTTACGGTTGCTCCGGATTTCTCGGGTTACAGTATGAAAATGAAGTTAGAAACGGCTTCTTTATCTGCCGTACGGGTATCGACACCGCCAGTATCCTCTATAATGGTGATATTTTTGTCTGCCCCAATGTTGAGAGAAGAAAGGAATTTATTCAGGGAAATGTACGTCATGACCGTTTTTCTGAAATCTGGAATAATAAATTCAAGTATTTCCGTCTGAATAATCGCACTGCCAATACTGATTGTCTAAAATGTGAATTTTGGGAAGACTGTTTAGGAGGGCCATTTCATCTTTGGGATTCGGAAAAAAGCAAGCCGAAATTTTGCCATACAGAGTTGCTTAAATTTCCCAATTGACAACGGAGGTATCACTTCATATTCTCATAAACTATCCTGGAAATTTGGGCGATTTTGGTTTTAGTGGCTTCTTCGTCCACGATATCTGTTGTAAAAACAGCCAGAAAATAGGGTTTGCCCGGCAGATCGACAATACCGGCATCGTGGACTGTCCTGACTTCATCTCCTGTTTTATGATAAACCTTTGTATTGCCGTCAATTCCTTTGGGGATGCGGTCTTCAAAATCGCTGTCGTCCATAAAATCAATCATTTCAGCGGTTAATGCTTTACCGGTGATTTCTGAGCGGTACATTTTTATGGTGATGATGGCGATATCTTTGGCAGATGTTTTATTGATTTTCATATCGGTTTGGGTCAATCCCCAGCTTTCGATTAGGTTTTGAATGTCATCCAGGCCAACGACAAGAGAGGCCAGAATATAGGCGGCGGTATTGTCGGATTTTTCCATCATCAGTCGGGCGAGGGTTTTGAGGGAATAGGCAGTACCGGGAGCATCATAGCGGATGGAGCCGGTACCGTAATCCTGGACATCTTTAGCTTGAGGAACGATGATTCTGTCCAGATCAATTTCGTTTTTACCGGCTTTATGATAGAGAGCAGCCAGTATGGGAATTTTATTGACTGAGGCAGCCGTGACAACCATCTGTTCGTTAATGCCGAAATTTCTGCCACTGTTCAAATCTTCCAGATAGACGGAATAGGTACCGGAGGAATCGGATGTCAGGCGTGAAATTTCAGCCTCAATCTCCTCAAAATCCAAATTGTCGGCCACAGTTACCTGGTTTGGTTTATCCCCAGCTTTATTTTCTGATATCTTGGGACTTACCTCGACCACCGGATTCAGAAGTACAACTTTTTCTGCTTTATATAAAACTGTCAAAGTAATAAGAATTAGAAAAACCGCCAATCCCAAATATGCTTTCCGGCTTCCTCCCCCTGTTTTGCTTTCTATGTTTCGATCGAAAGCAGGGTAACCCGTCTCCATAGATTAATGATTATACACATCCTTCGTAAAAAAATATAACCGGCATCATATTAAATACTGATTCAGCTCATTTTCAGCTAAATACTGGTAAAATACGTTTTGTGAGAATTCTGGTAGTTGAGGATGAACACAAAATCGCCAACTCCGTTAAAAAAGGTCTGGAACTGGAGAATTTTGCCGTGGATACAGTTTACGATGGCCCTGCCGGTTATGACTTGGCGGCTACTGAAGATTACGATGCTCTCATTTTGGACCTGATGCTGCCGGGAATAGACGGCCTGGCCATTACCCGAAAACTGCGGCAGAAAAATATTCATACACCCATTCTGATACTGACAGCCAAAGGCCGGGTCGATGACAAGGTGACAGGTTTAAACACCGGTGCCGATGATTATCTGAGCAAACCCTTTTCCTTCAATGAGCTTCTGGCCCGTTTGAGAGCTCTTTTGCGCCGGCCCAAAAACAGCACCGGACGGATTTTGCAGGTAGGGGATTTGATTTTAGACACTGTCACTTATGAGGTGAGGAGGAACCGGCAAATCCTAAAATTATCAGGTCGGGAATTTGCTCTACTTGAATACTTGATGCGCCATCCGGACAAAGTCATCACCAAAGAACAGATTATCAGTCATGTCTGGAATTATGATGCCGATATATTAACAAATACGGTTGAGGTCTTTGTCGGCTTTTTAAGAAAGAAGATCGACCGGATCAGTTCCGGTCCGAAGCTGATCAAAACCGTCAGAGGCTTCGGTTACAAAATTTCGGCAACAGGCGAATAATGTTTCATAACGCTCGTTTCAAGCTGACAGCCTGGTATCTGACTATTATCATGTCGGTCAGCCTCCTCTTCAGCGCTTTTATCTATAAAGGAGCAGATGCGGAGCTTTCCCGGATTGAAAGAAGACAGCAAATCAGGGTTGAGCGGTTCCGCGCCCAGTTTTTCGGCTTGCCGGATTTTCCGGAGATGTTTGCGCCGGTATCTGTTGATGAAATCAGGGAACGCCTTTTGGTAGCCCTGGGGATTATCAACGGGGGTATCCTGGTTTTGGCCGGCGGCGCCGGTTTTTTTCTGGCCGGACGGACCTTGCGCCCCATTGAAGAAATGGTTCAAGAACAAAACCGTTTCATTGCTGATGCTTCCCATGAACTGCGGACGCCCCTGACTTCGATCAAAACCCAAACTGAAGTCAGTTTACGGGATAAAAAGCTGACTTTGACACAAGCCAAATCCCTACTGGTCAGCAATTTGGAGGAAGTTGATAATTTGCAGTCGATATCAGACAGATTATTAGAGTTGGCCCAGATCGAAAAGCCCAATTATTTTGTTTTTGCACCTCTGGATTTTAAAAGTGTGGTCCGAGAGGCTGTGGCAAAGATAAAACCTTTGGCTAAACAAAAACAGATTGCCATAAGTTATCCGCATAAATCGCAAATGATGGATGGTGACAGGATTCGCCTGACAGAAATGCTGGTTATTTTTTTGGATAATGCCGTCAAATACAGTCAGAAAAAAAAGTCAATTAATTTATCATCAAAAATAACCGGGCAATCTCTGATTGTTAAAGTTACGGACCAGGGAATCGGAATTGACCGACAGGATTTACCCCATATTTTTGAGAGGTTTTACAGAAGCGATAAAGCCAGAACAAATCAGTATGTATCCGGTTACGGCCTGGGTCTTTCAATCGCCAAGAAGATTATCGATGTCCACCACGGAACAATTCAAGTCACCACTAAAAAAAATCAGGGATCGGCTTTTACTATAACTCTGCCTCTGAAACAGCCCCGAAATATCCTTTAATAAACGGACTTTCAGGTTATTTTCAGATACTTTTGTTAAATTAATTAGACAAATGAAAATTTTTATAGCCCTCAGCCGCTTCGTTGGCGGCACAAAAAATCGTTTTATCCGACTGTCCTTAATAAAGAAAATAGTAGTTTTGCTAATACTTTCCCTGCTTGTCTGGTTCGGTAGAAACCAAATTCTTAAGGATAAATCACAAAGTCCGCAATTCCAGACAGCGGAAGTCGAGAGGGGGACTTTAATTAATTCCGTGACTGCCTCAGGCGTTATTTCGGGAGGAACAGGCAGTAACGTGACCACTTCAGCCGGAGGTGTAGTCCGCAGTGTTTTTGTTAAAGACGGTGACTATGTTACCAAAGGTCAGAAAATTGCTGAGATTTCCCTGGATACGGATTCCCTGCAGAGACAGGCTGCAGCTTGGGCCGGTTATTTGCAGGCCAAAAACAGCTTAAATTCGGCCAAGTCCAAAATGAACGCTTTGCAGGCAGCCCTGTTCAAGGCCAATCAGACTTTTGTCAAGGGAGCCGGAACAGCTGATCCTGTCTACGATGATCCGACATATATTATTCAGCGGGCCGAATGGCTGCAGGCGGAATCGGATTATAATAACCAAGCCGGTGTCATCGCCCAAGCCCAAGCCCAAGCCTCTTTAACATCTTCCTGGTATTCTTACCGGCAAATCTCGTCGGTGGTGACGGCTCCTATCGCCGGTATTATTTCCAATCTGGCCATAACAGAAGGTCAGGGCATCACTTCCGGTCAGATTGCTTCCGGCAATACGACAGCCGGTAATTCTTCAAACCAAACAATAGCAAGAGTCGTTCCTCAGGAAAATGGGATCCAGTCTACTGTTAATTTAACCGAGATAGATATTCCTAAAGTAAGAATAGGTCAGAAAGTGACTATGACTCTGGATGCCTATCCCGATAAAACCTTTGCCGGCAAAGTTTCATCCATCAATACTTCCGGTACCATAAGCTCCGGAGTCACCAATTACCCGGTGACCGTCACTTTCGATTCGGGTATCGAAGGTATTTACCAGAATATGGCAATTTCCGCAACAATTATTAACAACATCGTTACTGATACCCTGATGGTGCCGTCGGCCGCTGTCCAAACAACTGACGGAGAGTCAAAAGTCAGGCTACTTGAAAAAGGCCGGGAGGTTTCCCTTCCGGTTGAAATTGGGCAGGCCAATGATACCCAGATTGAAATCAAAAGCGGACTTACCGAAGGCCAAACAGTCATCACTTCTCAAAACAGCAGCACCTCCGGTAACAATAATCAGTCTTCAGGCAATTCTCCTTTTTCAGGCGGTTTCAGAGGATCCGGCGGGGGTGGGATATTCCGGCGGTAGTTTTTCACTACTCTATGATCAAAGTATCCCATATGTCAAAAACCTATAAAATAGGCGAATTGGAAACTGTGGCTTTGGCCGATGTTTCATTTGAAATAAAAAAGGGCGAATTTGTGGCTATTATGGGACCGTCCGGTTCAGGCAAATCAACTTTGATGCATATTCTCGGTGCCTTGGATAAACCTTCTTCAGGCAAGTATTTTCTGGACGGTGAAAATATGGCCGGATTATCCGATGATGAGTTGGCCGAAGTACGCAATAAAAAGATCGGTTTTATTTTTCAGGCTTATAATCTTTTGCCCAGGACAACTGCTTTAAAAAATGTCATGCTGCCGATGGTCTATGCGGATATAACCGCCGATGAAAGGCGCCGGCGCGCGGAAATGTATCTGGAAATGGTAGGTTTGAAGGACAGGTTTTTCCATACCTCTAATCAGTTGTCCGGAGGACAACAGCAAAGGGTGGCCATTGCCCGGGGATTGGTCATGAACCCGAGTATCCTCTTGGCCGATGAGCCGACAGGCAATATTGCTTCGGCCCAGGCGGCAGAAATCATGGAAATTTTCCGGAAGCTGAACCGTGAAGGCCATACGATCATCATGATCACCCATGAGGCAGATATTGCCGAATATGCCAAAAGGATTATTCACCTCAAAGACGGCCATATTGCCTCAGACGGCAATGGTCACCGCCGGAGGAAAATCTGATATGGATTTCCGGGAATTAGCAATCGAAAGTTTGTCAACACTGGCTCTCAATAAACTGCGCACAGGTTTGGCAATTTTAGGCATTATCATCGGTATAGGCTCGGTCATAGCCCTGGTTTCTTTGGGGCAGGCCAGCCAAAAAGCGGTTGAGTCGCAAATCCAGTCGCTCGGTTCAAATTTATTGACGGTCATGCCCGGTTCAGCCCAAAGTGGAGGAGTCAGGGGAGCGGCCGGTGCCAGAACCACACTGACATTTAATGATGCCAAAGACATAGAAAATTCACCTGCCATTACCGCCGTTAAAAATGTTTCTCCCGAATACTCCGGAAGGGCCCAGGTGGTTGCCGGCCGCAATAATACCAATACTTCGGTGATGGGAGTAACTCCTCTATATGCCCAAGTTCGGAAAATAGAGACAGCTTTCGGAAATTTTATTACCGAGCGGGATGTGACTGCGCAGACCCGGGTGGCGGTACTGGGTCCGGCGGCAACCGCTGATTTATTCGGCGAAGGGATAAATCCCGTCGGCCAAGCGGTTAGGATAAACGGCCAGACACTTCGAGTCATCGGTGTGACAGTCTCCAAAGGCGGCAGCGGTTTCCAAAACCAGGATGATGTTATCTATGTGCCGTTGACTATCGCGCAAAAACAGCTTTTCGGCGTCAATTACCTATCGACTATTTCGCTCGAAGCGGAAAGTGAAGAAGTGATGGTGCAAGCTCAAAATCAGGTCGGTTACCTTCTTTTACAGCGCCATAAATTGAGTGATCCGCAGGAAGCTGATTTTTCCATCTTTTCCCAACAGGATATTTTGGAGACGGCTTCCCAGGTGACCGGTACTTTTACTGCACTTTTATCAGGTGTGGCAGCCATTTCCCTTTTGGTCGGCGGCATCGGTATCATGAATGTCATGCTGGTGACGGTTACCGAAAGGACCAGAGAGATCGGTTTGCGTAAAGCTTTGGGAGCCAAGAAAAAAGTGATCATCACCCAATTTTTGAGCGAAAGTGTCATTCTGACTTTTACGGGTGGCCTATTCGGCATTATTTTGGGGGTTTTGATATCCTTTCTGTTTTCAGTATTTATGTCATTTGCCTTTGTCGTTTCTTTAAACTCAATTTTTTTAGCCTTTGTTGTTTCGGCTGCTATCGGTATTATTTTCGGCTGGTATCCTGCCAGAAAAGCAGCTAATCTTGAACCGATAGAAGCCTTGAGGTATGAGTAAAGGAGGTGATCTAATGAAGAAAAATCAAATTATAATTATTGTTATTATTGCTATAGTTGCAGCTGCAGCCGGTTTTTTCGCCGGAAAGTCAGTAGGAAGTTCCGCAAGAACTGATTTTACGGCCGGTCAATTCCGTAATCGGACGGGAGGATCACTACAATCAGGTTTCCGGCCGGTTAACGGAGAGATTATTGCCGGTGACGATGAGAGTATTACTGTTAAATTAGCTGACGGCAGTTCCAAAATCATAATTCTTTCGGATAAAACTGCCATTAATAAAGCTTCCGAGGGGGCAAAAACGGATCTTAAAGTCGGGGAAAGAGTGACGGCCTTCGGCAGTAATAATACCGACGGCTCGGTTACCGCTGAAAACATCTCGATCGGAACCGGGATGTTCCGGGAAATGCGGGGAAGAATGACTCCGACACCTTAAGCTTTTTTTAGTTATGAGTAAAGCGGTCTTAGTTATATTATTTGTTTCATTGGCGGTTGCCTGGTTCTTTTTCAGAGGCGGCAGGGACAATATTGTTACGGAAAAGCCCTCTTCTAATATAACTGGGGATATTACTGCAACTTCTGATTCAATAAAGGTTGTTGCTTCAAATCTGGATACTCCATGGGCAATAGCTTTTTTGCCGGACAACACCATGTTAGTGACGGAAAGGCCGGGGAGAGTCCGCCAGATAAATGATCAAGGGGTCTTGAAATCCGAGCCGGTAGCGGCTTTAACTCAAGTTAAAGAAATCGGGGAAGGGGGACTCTTGGGTATAGTACCTCATCCTGATTTTTCCGAAAACAGCTATATCTATCTTTATTACACATATTTACAGTCCGGTTCCAATACTTATAACCGGGTTGTAAGGATGATTTACCGGAATGGACAATTAACAGATGAGAAAGTAATTGTTAACAGGATTCCCGGAGCCTCCAATCATAACGGCGGCCGGATCAAATTCGGACCTGATATTAATTTATATATAGGAACAGGCGATGCCCAGGAGCCATCCCGGGCACAGGATAAATCATCTTTAGCCGGAAAAATTCTTAGGGTTACTGCAGATGGTGATGCAGCACCAGGCAATCCTTTTAACAATGAAATTTATTCTTACGGTCACCGCAACGTTCAGGGTTTGGCTTGGGATGCGGCCGACCGACTTTGGGCTACAGAGCATGGCCGGTCCGGTGTTGCTTCAGGACTGGATGAGCTTAATCTGATCGAAAACGGTAAAAATTACGGCTGGCCGGACATCCAGGGAGATGAAAAAAAAGAGGGAATGGTAAGTCCGGTCCGGCATTCCGGGAGTAAAACTACTTGGGCGCCGGCGGGAGCGGCTTTTATCGGGAACGCCCTCTTTTTCGGCGGTTTGCGCGGGCAAACGCTTTATGAGGCTGTCATTAACGGGAATAAACTGACGGATTTAAAAGAGCATTTTAAAGGCCAATATGGTCGGATCAGGGAAGTCATCAAAGGTCCTGATAACATGCTTTACATAACTACCTCAAATCATGACGGCCGCGGTAATCCCAATCCTGCCGATGACCGGATTATCCGCATAAATCCCTCATCCCTTTAAGCATTCTTTCAGGAATATTTCCTATTCTATGACAATGAACTTGTCCGCCTGATCTTACTTCTCGCCTTACCTACTGTTCGTAGCGCGGCTCGAAGAGCAATCTTAGGCGGACTCAAGAAAGACTAAGTTCATGATATTCACTAAGTCTTTCTAGAGGAGGTGAGAAAAGATTAAAAAAACTTTAATTGTTACTGCCTTATTATTGACACTTCTCGGAGCCGGTCTGGTTAGAACAGCTTCTGTATCCGCCCAGACGAATGAATCACCATTCAAAAGTCTGATTACGCGAATTGCGGATAAATTCAATCTGAAAGAGGCAGATGTGCAGTCGGTTTTTGACGAACATAAACAAGCACGGCAGGAAGAGATGAAAGCCAGGTTTGAAGAGAGGTTGACAGCTTTGGTCAAAGAAGGCAAGCTGACCGAAGCCAAGAAGCAACTGATCATGGATAAGAAAGAAGAACTGATGGAAAAGAGGCAGACAGATAGAGAAGCACACCATGAAGAGATGCAGACATGGGCTGAAGAAAACGGCATCGACCTCAACCTCTTTTTCGGAGGATTTGGAGGAAAATGGGGAATGATGAGAGGCTGGCGGGCTGATTAATTGAGGAGGTTCTCTCATGTTGAGCAAGGGCATTCCGATCAAGAGGTCGGAATGTCCTTATGAAAACCGCTTACGACCTAGCTGGCGAATTCGAGAGCACACTCCAATCTTTAAGGCAAATAACACATAGGAAATATTTAGTCTTATTTGATATAATTATTCTTCAATAAATGAATCATTTGCTTCTATATGTTTAAACTTAAAATTAATAAAAGCATTGTTAAATTTTTTAGATCTGTATTTATTGCCATGATCCTGACCAGGATTTGGGTAATTTCTCTCACTGTGATATTTGATAAGGAGTCAAAAATTTACCAAAGAATTCTAAATGATTCTTTGCATCATTATCAGATAGGCCTTTTATTGATTCTTTATTATCTCCTAAATAAAAAAAGAAGAATGGTATATCGCCTGCCGGCAATAGGACTCGGAATTATTTTTGAGGAATTTGCCGTTGTTTTAGGCGATCTCGGTTTTAATACTACCCGATATTATCTGAAAGGTTACGATTTTCTGATTACAGGGATTTTTGTAATACTTTTCTATATTTTTATTTTACGCCTACATATTTTAAAACGATTGGTAAAATCAGCGGAATGAATTTATCTGTCGGCACTTGAATTTCTCTGCTCCACTTTTTCAATTCCAGTTCTCTTTCCAGTTACCCCAACCCAGAAAAGACCGTTTGATCTTACTTAGAGATAAATTCGGGTGGATTATAAGATCAGAAGCACCGCAGATAAGAATTTTTTAGACCTCGTATATAAACTTAAAAAACTTACTCCATCGTGGCTTTTGTTAAGACAGAAAAAGCGCGATCTATATCATTTGTCCGAAAAATCAAACTAACTTCTGTAAAGGTCGAAATCATTTCCACCATATTAATTCCTTCAAGCGCGAACAATTTTAATATGGAATAATAAGCCCCGGGATTATCGACGGTATCTTGCGGTAGTTTTATTGAAATCGACGATAAATTTTCCAATTTTACTGTTAAAGTTTCGTTTCTAAATGCCTGTTGAATTTCTTTTTCAATATTTCCGCTAGCAATTATTGTTGATTCGGTTACCCCTTGAGATAGATTCAAAAAAATTTCTCTTTTACTTCCAATATTTAAAATTAATGCTTGTACTTTTTTAAGCAAAGTTTCTGTATTTACATATGTATATTCTGTGATATTCGATCTGACCGTCATACCACTCAAATTATTAAGGATTTTAACTTTTTTAATTTTATTTTTAAGTTTAGAACTAATTCGTTTAAGTGCGGCAATTATTGCTCCATCATTTATATCTTTTTTAACTTTATCCTCAACTTGACTGTGAATTTTGCGGGCGAGTGAAGATAAATTTACGATTTGGTCACTTAAGGCTTCAGTTAGATATGGAGATTGCTTAACTATCTCAAAAACTGCATCAGATATTGATATCATGTCTGAAATTTAACATTTTAACATAAATATTGTCAAGATTTAGTTAAAATTTGACATTTTCTATATTTAAGTAATAATAAACGCTATTTACTAAGTATTATAAAAATTTATGGAGGTAGTTCATAATGTCAAATTTGAAATCTGACTGTCCAATCTGCGCAGAAACGATTTCAGTAGAAGATAATACTGAAGTTTCAGAAATTATACAATGTCCTAGCTGTAATAATCGCATTGTTGTTAAAGGCAAAACTGGGAACAATGTCACTTTTGAAGAGGCGCCCAAGATAGAAGAAGATTGGGGCGAATAATATGGGATCAAATACCAAATTTAAAATTGGATTATTACATTCTACTATAAGGGAGGATGAAAAGTTAATAATCCGTGAAGCAAAAAAAAAGGATATACCACTTTCTGTAATTGATGTCAGATATCAGGTATTTAATCCAGATAAATGGGATAATAATATCGACGTAATATTAGACAGATGCTTGTCAACATCTGTGGGTTTTCAAGCTACTCTTTTTTTTGAGCGAATAGGAATTCCAGTTGTCAATTCATCGAGAGTTGTTCAAAACTGTGATAATAAATTTTTAACTTCACTACTTTTACATGAACATAAAATTCCCACAGTACCATTTGCTTTAGTTTTTACAGAGAGCCAGGCAAAAGAAGCTGTAAAGGAATTAGGCGGTTACCCAATAGTTATAAAACCTGTTTCTGGTTCATGGGGACGTCTCTTGGCAAAAGTAAATGACGATGACGCACTCGAAGGAATTATTGAACAAAAGCAAGTATTAGGTTCTCCAATCCAAAAAGTCTTTTATATTCAAAGATATGTCAAAAAACCGGGCAGGGATATTAGAGTTGTTGTTATAGATAATATAGCAATTTGTGCAATATACAGAGAAACAAGCCACTGGATTACAAATACCGCGCGTGGTGCAGAGGCTAAAAATTGCACGATCAATACAAAAATATCTGATATTTGTTCAAAAACTTCAAAAGCAATTGGAGGAGGAATTCTTGGCGTTGATATTTTTGAAACTGATGCGGGTTTGTTGGTTAATGAAGTTAATCATACGATGGAATATAAAAACGTTCAAAGAGTAACAGGGGTTAATATTGCTGCAGAAATACTTAAATTTTGTCAGGGGGTATCAAAATATGGTTAAAGTAAGTATAGTCGGGGCATCAGGATATGCCGGAGGAGAACTGTTAAGGCTTCTTCTAAATCATCCAAAAGTTAAAATTCAGGATGTTACATCTTCGCGGTTTGTGGGTGAATCTGTAACTCTTCAGCATCCGAATTTAAGGGGACAAACAGATCTTGTGTACAAGGATATAAATAATTTAAGCAGTTGTGATGTTTTGTTTGTTTCTTTACCAAACGGAGTATCAATGAATTTTATGGATAGATTTGCCAAACTGACAAAATACATTATTGACTTGGGAGCAGATTTTAGATTACGCGAGGAATCGGACTGGAATAAATGGTATAAAGTTCCGCATAAAAACCCAACTCTTCTTAAAAAGTTTGTCTATGGTGTGCCCGAGTTTCACCGACAGGAAATAAAAAATGCTAAGTTTGTAGCAGGTCCGGGATGCGAAGCAATTGTTTCCATACTGTCATTAATGCCTGTTATCAAACATAAACTAATCGATTTAAATAAAATTATTATAGATGCTAAAATGGGCAGTTCTCAGGCAGGGAGTAAAGGCTCTGATTCTTCGCATCATCCTGAAAGATCAGGAGTTGTCCGAACGTATATGCCAACAGGCCACAGGCATACTGCGGAGATCGAACAGGAGTTAACATTTAATAAAATCAAGCCAAGAGTTGCAATAACGGCAACAGCTATAGAAATAGTAAGAGGACTTCATGTAATAGTTCATACATTCCTTAACCCCGGAATAACTGAAAAAGATATATGGCAGGTATACAGGAAAGAGTATGGGAACGAACCCTTTATTCGTTTAGTAAAAATGAGAAGTGGTTTTTATAGATATCCGGAACCAAAAATACTTCAGGGTACAAATTTTTGTGACGTTGGCTTTGAAATCGATCAGTATACAGAAAGGTTAGTAATAATCGGGGCTATCGATAATTTGACCAAAGGGACAGCGGGTAATGCCGTTCAGTGCATGAATTTAATGTGCGGATTTGAAGAAAAAACCAGCTTAGAGTTTATGGGATTACACCCTATCTAATTTATGAATAATTTGAATAGTTTTTTAAAAAACTATAAAGGAATTATTGACACATCTTTAAGAGAGGGCTTGCAGTATCGTTTTTCTTCTTTAAGTCTTCCTCAGCAAATACTGATATTAAAATTGTTATCCAAAATAGGGGTTGATCGAATTGAAGTTGGCAATCCTGTTGTTGACGAAATAAGAAAGACGGTTACCAAATTAGTCCAAATTCCTCAAAGACCACCGATAATATCTCATGTAAGAAATAGGCTAGAAGATTTAACATTAGCAATTGAATCTGGGATTGACGGAGTAAATATTTTATGTACAGTTGATCCTGTCAGGTTAAAAGCTATGCGCTTAAACATGTCACAGTATTTGGAAAATTTAAAAGCCAATATTCTGAAAGCAAAAGAAAAAAAATTGGAAATAAGAGTCAGCGTTGAAGATTTTTTTCAGGCAGATGCAAACGAAGCTATCAAAGTATATGAATTAAGCGAGAGTATGAAAGTTGATAGGATTGGTATCGCCGATACCTTAGGTGTTGCCATGAGTTGGGATATTGAAAACAAGATTAGTAATCTTAGAAAATTTATTAAAACGGATATAGAAGTTCATTTTCATAACGATTTAGGACAAGCCAATAGTAATGCTATAAGTGCTATAAAAAGCGGAGCAAACTGGGTTGACACTACTCTTTTAGGAATTGGAGAAAGAAGCGGAATAACCGCATTAAGTACATTTTTAGCGGCACTTTATATTTTTGATCCCAAAATTTCTAAAAGATACAATCTTCAATATGTCACTGAAGCTGAAAATACTCTGGCCGGAATGATTGGAAAAGAAGTTCCCTTTAATCTACTAACCAATAGGGAAAACGGTTTTGCCCATAAAGCTGGTATTCATCTTCACGCCCTGGTAAATTTTGGCCCAACAACTTACGAACCTATTTCTCCGGGAGTTTTTGGAAATGTCAGACAATTGGTCTATGGCTCTGAAATTTCAGGCCGAACCGATGAAAAAACTGTTAAGGATTTTTATAAAAAATATGGGAAAAGCTGACAGAGATCAAACTATTGCTGAAAAAATATTCTCATCTCATTCAGGAAAAAACGTATATGCCGGTGATTTTGTTTTAGCTAATTTGGATTTAGTCATGGCCCACGATACGACCTGCGCTTGGGCGCTGGAACCTTTTTATAAGATTGCCAAAAAAGTCTGGGATAAGAAAAAAATATTCATTCCATTTGATCATGCCTATCCTGCTCCTAATACCGAAATGGCCAGTTTGCAGTCAGCGATCAGAAAATTCGCAGATGAACAGGGAATTCCGGTTACTACAGATGGGGTCTGTCATCAAATCATGTCTGAAAGGTTTATTAATCCGGGTAATTTAATTCTTGGGGCAGATTCTCATTCTCCCACAGGCGGAGGTTTGGGTGCATTAACAATTGGAGTGGGATCGACAGATGCCGCAATAGCTATGGCTACAGGAATTTGTTGGTTCAAGGTTCCGCCAACGGTTAGAATTGAAATAAACGGAAAGCTCCCAAAAGGTGTATTTTCAAAAGACGTTGTTTTAAATGTTGCAAAAAGTATTGGCCCTGATGGCGGAAATTACAAAGTTTTGGAATATGGTGGAGAAACAGTTTGTTCATTTAATGTTCCGGAACGATTGACTTTAACAAATATGTCTGCCGAGATGGGTGCAAAAGCGGCCATTGTCGAGCCTGATGAAAATACATCGGAATATCTGGTTAAAAATAATCGCGCATATAAATTCAATAAAAGCGATCTGGCAAGTGACAAAAAAGCTAATTATGAAAAAATAATGCGCTTTGATATTTCTAGCTTAGAACCGTTAATTGCTAAGCCGCCTGACATCGATAACGTAGCCAAAGTTTCTGAAGTTGAAAAAGAAAAAATCAAGTTAGACCAGATCTTTATCGGATCGTGTACAAACTGCAGGATTGAGGATTTGGATATTGTTGCCTCGATCTGGAAAAACAGAAAATTACATCCGGGATTAAGAGTGATTGTAACTCCGGCTTCTAAATTAGTTTATCTTCAAGCCTTGCAAAAAGGGTATGTTAAATTTTTTATGGAATTGGGAGCAGTTGTAACTAATCCGGGTTGTGGACCATGTCTAGGAAGGCATCAAGGTGTTTTGGCAGATAATGAAGTCTGTGTATCTACGAGTAACCGCAATTTTACAGGGAGAATGGGTAGCCCGAAAGCCTTAATTTATCTTGCCAGTCCGGCAACAGCTGCCGCATCGGCAATTACTGGATTTATTACTGACCCAAGAAATTATTTATCATGAACTGGATATTTGGAGATAACATCAATACAGACCTAATTACACCGGGAAGATTTAATATTACCACTGACCCTTTAAAGTTGGCTTCAATTGCTTTTATAGAATATCGTCCTGAATTTCATAAAAATGTTAAAAAAGGAGATTTTATTGTTGCAGGGGAGAATTTCGGCTGCGGATCATCCCGCGAAACAGCCGCAATAGCTCTAAAACATCGCCACATAAAAGCAATCCTGGCAAAATCTTTTGCACGTATTTTTTTTAGAAATAGTCTTAATTTAGGATTGTTATTGGTCAATGCAGACACAGATGGAATTGACAAGGACGATGTATTGATTCTTGACATCAAAAATCAGGTTTTAATAAACAAAACAAAAAAAAACAAGAAAAAAATATCTATTCCTTCTATGATGCTTCGATTAAATAAAGATGGAGGAATAATTCCGTATTTACAAAAACATGGATTAAATCACTTGTCTGATTTGGAGAGATTTTAAAATGTATTCTCTATGTGTTATCAGGGGTGACGGGGTAGGTCCTGAAGTTATTTCGGAAACCTTATTACTTTTAGAAGGAACCAGTCTTAAATTTAATATAAGTGAAGCCTATGCGGGTTATCAGTGCTATTTGGATAATGGATCTTCTCTCCCGGAAGATACGGTTAAAAAATGCGAAAAATCTGACGCCATACTTTTTGGAGCTGTAACGACACCGCCAATCATTGAAAATTACTTCAGCCCGATTGTTAGATTGAGAAAAATATTGGATCTTTATGCAAATGTTAGGCCTTTCTACTCGTTGCCATTAAAATCTAGCAGGCAAAATATAGATTTTGTCATTGTTCGCGAAAATACTGAAGATTTATATGCAGGTAAGGAAAGAAAAACAAAAATCGGAGCAGAAGCCACAAGAATTATTACCAAAAAGGCAAGCGAAAAAATCATAAGATTTGCATTTGAATTAGCCATAAAACAAAATAGAAAAAAAGTTACTGTTGTGCACAAAGCAAATATTTTACGATTGACAGACGGTTTATTTCTTAAAATTGCAGAGGAAGTGCACAGTGAATTTCCTGAAATTGAGATGGATTATATGTTAGTTGATTCTTGTGCGTTAAATCTTGTGAAAAAACCAGATATCTTCGATATCATTGTTACAACAAATATGTTTGGAGATATTCTGTCTGATGAAGCCGCAGCCCTTATTGGAGGATTAGGGGTTGCTGCTTCTGCGAATATAGGTGAGTCTCACGCACTATTTGAACCAGTGCACGGTTCAGCTCCAAAATATCAGGGGAAAAATGTAATCAATCCGGTTGCTGCTTTTTTTGCCGCTTGTTTAATGCTTGAATATTTGGGCGAATTTAAAAAAGCATTGAGTCTAAAAAAGGCAATTATTCAGACCATAAAAAATAATTGTGTTACATTCGATCTTGGAGGGAATGCGAAAACATCGGAAGTGACAAGAGAAGTTATTATAAACTATAAAAAGATCTATGATCATAATTAAAGCAGGTGGAGGTAAATATATAAACTGGAATTATATAGCCCAGGATATTGCCACTTTGAATGAACAGACAATAATTGTCCATGGAGCAAATGCCGCCTTCAAAGAAATATCCCAAAAGTTTGGGTTATCTGAAAAAATTATTCAGTCTCCTTCAGGTCATACAAGCAGATATACCGATAACCAAACAATGGAATTATTAACGATGGTTTATAGCGGATTAATAAATAAAAAAATTGTTTCCTGCCTTCAGAAACACGGAATCAATGCAGTAGGTTTAAGCGGTGCCGATGGTAAGTTATGGTTAGGCAAAAAAAAAGATGCGATTTTGGCAAAAGTCGGATCAAAAACAAAACTGATAACGGATTCTTTAACTGGAAAAGTGGAATCTGTAAATACTAAATTAATAAGCATACTCACACGCGGAGGTTTCACTCCCGTAATAACTATTCCAGCAATAACCGATTCTGGAGAACTTATTAATGTTGACAATGACCGGGCTTTAGCTGTTATGGCTCGAGATCTTAAAGTAAGAACTCTAGTAATTCTTTTCGAAGCTCCGGGATTTATGGAAAAACTTGATGATCCATCATCCAAAGTATCGCATATTGACATTGAAGATATTGATAAATTTCTAGAGAAATCCGAAGGAAGAATGAAGAAAAAATTATTGGGAGTTACAGAAGCAATTAATGCTGGTGTTACAAATATTTATTTTGGAGACGGCAGAATTAAAAATCCTGTCTCGCAAGCAATGAAAGGGAAAGGAACTACAATTAATTAATATGAACACTGCAAATACCTCAAAAAACGTTTTTGTTGCCTCTTATCCGAATAGGGGGGTTACTTTTATCAAGGGCGATGGAGTATATCTTTTTGATCAAAATGGAGAAAAATATCTTGACCTGGGTTCAAATTATGGAGTCAATATATTTGGTTATAATCATCCAGCGATTACAAAAGCCTTGCATCAACAATTGGATAAATTAGTCAATCTTCATGGTTCATTTAACAGCACGGTTAGATCTCAAGCCGCAGAAAAATTATTAGAAGTGACAGGCGGAAAACTATCGAAAATATTTTTTTCTAACTCCGGAGCCGAAAGTACGGAAGCAGCTTTGAAATTTGCTAAAGTTGCAACCGGAAAATCACATTTTATTGCAATGAAAAACTCTTATCATGGTAAGACTCTTGGAGCTCTATCCGCAACAGCAGGAGATAAGTATAGGAATCCATTTTTGCCTCTTCTCTGGAATTTTACTCATGTAAATTTTGGTAATATTGAGGAGTTAAAATCACAAATAACTCAAAATACTGGGGCTATCATAATTGAACCGGTTCAGGGTGAAGGCGGAATCTATGTTGCTCCTCATGAGTTTTATTCAGAACTTCAAGATATTTGTGATAAACAAAATATATTGCTTATTGTCGATGAAATACAAACAGGTGTCGGCAGAACCGGTTCTTTTTTAGCTTGTGAACAGTTTGGACTTAAACCGGATATTCTTTGTTTAGGTAAAGGATTAGCTGGAGGAATCCCTATCGGAGTAACCTTAGTAACGGAAGAAATATCGAATAAAATTCCGGTGCATATCCATACATCCACTTTTGGAGGAAATCCTTTAGCCTGTGCTGGAGTATTGGCAGTTTTAAAGGAATTAGATAATGGTAAGTTATTCGCTGAAGCTAAAAAGATGGGTAAATATTTTTTAGATCAGTTAAAGTCGATTAATAATCCTAAAATAATTGGTGTTAGAGGATTAGGATTAATGATAGGAATGGAATTAAAAGATAATGCCACATCGATCCTTAAAGCCTTACAGCAAGAAAAAATTATCGCAATACCGGCAGGATCTAATATCGTCCGTTTTCTGCCCCCATTAATTATTACTAAAAATGAATTAAAAAGAGCTGTCACAACCCTGAAAAAGATATTATCCTGATTTATGTGCCGATTTTTGTTAGTTAAATCAAAAGAGATAGTTAAACCTGAAAAATTACTTAAAGAATTTGCCTTGATGTGCCAAAAAAGTCATGCGCCTGACGGTGACTGGCAAGGTGACGGCTGGGGTGTTGCCTGGCAAGAGCACAATTCATGGAAATTACATAAATCATTATCGCCAATTTGGGAGGATCAGGATCTATTTTCATCTTTTCCGCAAACAAATATTTTTGCTGTTCATGCCAGAAGCGCAGGATTCCCACAACATAAAAATAACCTGGAATTTAATCAGCCTTATATAAACAATAATTTATGTTTTGTTTTTAACGGAATGATCCGCGGTGTTAAAATCCCAAAGGTCTTAAATGGCAAAATAGGAGCGCAAAAAATGTTTTCATTTTTAATTGAAGAAACTAAAGCCAAAAATGAAAGAGATTCCCTTAAAAATCTTGATCAAACAATGCTTACTAATTCAAAACTTGTTGAAGGGATGAATGTTGGACTGATATCGAGTAATAATTTTTATATATTATGCGAATATTCACTTCATCCAAGTTATTTTAGTTTGCAGTATTTTCAGAAAGATGATTTAACTCTAGTATGTTCTGAAAAATTTTCAGATTATCCTTGGCAAACTATGTCTAGAGGTGAGATTAAAATTCTATAATGCTCCTGGGTCTTATTTCGTGATAAAATCAGTCCATGAATATTTCTGTCGGGATGGTCAAAACACAACTCGACAAATGTTTAAAGGAAAAGATGAGGTAGTACCGTTTGAAATACGTATTCAGCTGCCCAAACCACGAAAAGAACCAATAATTACCCAAAGGGATGGACTAGGAAGAATCATAGAAGCACAATTTCCAACTTTAAGATACAAATAGATATTTTGCAGATCTCATTTCTTCCTTTTACTTCCTCTTCCGCCTATTCTGGAAGCCATTTCAGGTACTCCTGGACCAGGAGAAATAATAGTTTTAGCTCTCACATTTTTTAGTCTCTTAAATAACACAGCCATTGGCATACCTGTTCTATTATGTTCTTTAATTAAATCTGCTATTTCATCGCCAGAGATTGAAGTACCTTCATCAGCCTCCACCATTGTTTGTAAATGATAAGTTGCATTTTTATCGTTAGCTGTAGCTTTCATCCCTTTAAGTAAGATTTTAGGTTGTATTGTGTCTAGTGCATCCTGCATACCCATAGAACGAAATTGATGATATTTAACGTTACTAAATTCTCCCCTTTGTGCGGCGATAGTCCAAAGGTCATAATCTGTGAAGTTTATATGAAAATCATTGTATGAAATAAATATTTTGCCATTTATCTTCATTTGAAAGTGATAATGAGGTTGACTCCCTTTAAAGCTGCCGTGGATACCTTTAAAGCAACCTACAGAGCATGAGATTGACCACTCATAATTCTTATATTTAATTGTTGTCTCAAATATTTTATTCTTACCCCTTTCTTCTGCTAAGTTATTTATATTTTTAAAAGGACTTTCTGTATTTGCTAGCCAACATAGGTATGGATATATTCTAAAACAATCAAAATTATTGAAGATAATTGGAAAATGTTTTTTTTCGCACCCATCTGGTCTTAGAAACCAGTGCATGCAAGGACTTTTGATGTCAAAATAATCAAAAGGTTTTTTACAAAGGTAGCAGATGTTTTGACCATAATCTTCAATAAATTCTTTGTATTCGGCTTCTGTTTCAGAAATAACTTTTTCGTTAAATTTTTTTATTTCTTCAACAGACCAATTACTTATTGGTTGGAATTTCTTACTGGTACTCTTAATTTGTACCGTCATAGCAATATCATTTTATCAAAGCATTGACTGTTATAATACATGCATTGATTTTAAAGTAAAATTATTCATATAATTTGAAACTAGATTTCTACTAAAGTTTTATGACCCCCTATACACCTCTTTTGATTTGCCAACTGATCTGGAAAACGTCTCGTAAATACGCAGGATATTTTTTAGAAAATTGCCTTATTTCAAGGTATAATTGTAAATGTGGTTAGATCAGAAGTGAAACTTACTCCTCGTCAACAACGCTTTATAGAATTTCTTTTAATTACCATGGGTAATGGCGCTAAGGCTGCAAGAATGGCTGGATTCTCGATTCGATCCGCAAAAGAAATAGCTTATCAGTTATTGAAAGAACAAAAAATTAGAAGTGCTGCAGATAGATTTTTCAAAAGATACGATCTTGACTTTTACGAGTAATAAAAATATTCACAAATCTTCACAAAAGTATACAAAACCTATCCTATCGGTTAAATAAAGCTATTACTTCGAGGCTAAAGTGATATTTCATGTTTAAATCTACAGTATATTTTTTGAACTAGTCATAAATTCCTCTGAAGCTAGAATACTTCTAAAAACTTCACTTAACTTCACAAGCAACTCCCAAATTAATCTTAGAGAGTAAAGTAATTTCCCTTATTAAATACGGCAGAAGTTTTTCAGCAAATTACTTGAATGTAAATATTTCAGGAAGGGATACTTTTAAAACACGTGCAAGTTTAGCTATTCGTTTTAATGAAGGGTTTTTCTTACCTGATTCTATTAAATTTAAATAGCTATAATCTATACCTGCCAATTCTGCTAATTTTTCTTGTGTTAACCCTTGTTTTTTTCTTAATTCACGTATTTTTCTGCCAAATTTCTCTCTTAATGTAGCCATGAGGCTACTATAATTACTTGATATTCTAAAGTTTATTGACTATAGTCAAATCTTAGATACACGATTAGCCTTAAAATATTGTTTATATGGAAAGAAATCTCTCGTTTAAACGAAAATTTAATAGTGGTAGGTTGTATAAATTATTAAAATGGATTGTAATATTAGTTAGTACAATATCTTTAATACTTGCGATATTCTCTTATTTTGATGTATTTGTAAACAACTCAACACTTAACGGATGGAAAAATTATTGTAAAGTATACCCAGTTAATTCAAATGATTATTCTCAATGCATGACTATTGGTTATAACCAAAAAAGTGATATTACAGAGATGATGTTTTTAGAGTTCTATGTTGGAATTTTACTGCCAATTATTTTTTTTGGAGGAGTAGGGATATTTAGATATTTATTTCCTATTGCACAGGAAAATAGCCATAAGTAATTTTTCAAAAAAATATAGCAGGTTAACATCTTAAGTTTATTAGATGAAAATGAAATTTAGATTGATTTACGTAGTCTTAATATTGTTACTTCTTAATGTATTTTCCCAAATAAATCCCATATTCGCAGAAAGTGATTGGAATATATATAGAGTATCCTCAATCAATGCTATTCCTTCATACCCTCAATTATCTTCAAGTAATTTAGGTTTTGGCATTGTGTGGGTTGACAATCGGGAAAGTGACTTGGATTTATTCTATTCAAGGATTAATAGTACAGGAAAGAGACAAGGTAATGAAATAAAACTTACTGATAACGAAGTACACGATGAAACACCTGCATTAGTTTGGAACGGGAAAGACTTCGCACTTTTTTGGAGTCAAAATCGTAGTCAAATATACTTCACTAGATTTCGAGAAAATGGACGAAAAATCATTGGAGATAAATCTTTAGATGTTCAATCAAATGGCTACGCTATTCATGTTTCAGCAGTATGGAATGGTGAGGAATTTGGGGTAGTCTGGTGGGATGTTAGAGATGCTCCACAGTGCACTCCATCAGGTACAAGGGGAAGAGCTTTTTTTGCTAGAGTGAACAATCAAGGTGAAATGATTGGAGAAGAAATTCCGGTTAGTGATAAATATAGTAATCCATGGCAGGATTATAAACCATTCATTGTTTGGGATGGTGAGAATTATGCAATATTTTGGAATGATAGTCGAGAAGGTGGAGAATGTACCGGTGGAGTAGGTGATAGTGAAATTTTTATGTCAAAAGTCAACTCAAATGGGGAAAAAATATTAGGAGACATAAAGCTTCAAAGTAACGAACTAAGCCCGCAATTGTGGGATGTAGAATGGGATGGTGAAAATTATGTAATTGGTTATAACGGTAGAATTGCTCAGGGGCATTTAGCAAAAATGGACTCCAATGGGAATACTATTTTGGTAGATGTCCCAATAAATTCAGGCAATCAGGGCGGTTCACCAACAATTACAAGCAAAGAGGATAAATATTATATAGCTTGGAGTGATTTTAGAGTTCGTACACCAGAAACTTTTTATAATACGGAAATATATTACACAGAAGCCGATAAAGATGGTAATAAATTAATTCCTGAAACTAGACTTACTTTTTACGATCAATCTTCCTCAGAGCAAACACCCATCAAGTTTTACAAAGAAAACATGGGAATTGCATGGATTGATAGTAAAGATGGTAATCCACAAGTATATTTTGCATCAAATCTACACTCCCGCCCGAAGCTATTTCCTTTACAAAAACCTGCGATACCTTCTATAAGCTTCCCAAGGCCCATTCTTCCTTTCCGCTAGGCTTTTTTCAAAGTTTCCTTGGGATTTGTAATAAGAGTATAAATTGTGATGATTTATATTGATATGGAGAAAAATTGGCAGACTGATATTAATCATTGGTTATCAAAGCTACGTTCACAAACTCTCCGAGAGTTAACCAAAATAGTATTTGCTTTAAAAGAGAGTGAAGAAGAACTTGATGAGTATATATTTAAAATTCCTTACAATAAATTCGAGAAAGAAAAATTTAAAGGAAATATCCGATCATGGTTAATTAATCTCCATAAAAAGAAGATTATTCAAGTTTGGACTAATCTACCATACAAAAAGAATAAAGTCGGATCAATTTCTATAGGGATTCCAATTACGGATGATAAGAATATTCTTTTCGATCCAACGGTAAGTATAGAGCTTAATCCTATTAGATTTGAGTATTTACTGACATTGCTTAATAATAAGCTTCAAAATAAGACAAATCAGGGTAACAAAGTTAAGATATTAAGATGGGATGGTATCAGTTTGGATGAGGAAGGTAGAGCCGAAATCAATGGAATAGAACATAAATATGATCTAAAAAAGCCATATTATTTAATACTTAAATCTTTATTAATTAAAAAAATCAGTTCGAAAAAACACAAAAAAGAAAGTAACGATATTGTTACAGAAAAAGAATTACAAAAGATAACAGGTATTAACGATTGGGAAAAAATTAAACAAAAATTCCGTGATATTAGAAGATTTCATGGAATTAACCATAATAAAGAGCCTTTTAAGGATATTTTTGATTCGCAAAAACACGGTTTTCGTCTTATTTCGCCTCGTACATAAATAATCACTCCCAATCACTCCTTAACACTTTTGACCACTCCATATTCACCTCTCTATCATCTTCATATGCAAAATAATCAATCAGTGTATTTGTACTTAAGATATGAACAGATTCAAACACCTGATGTAGAAATGAGATTAGAAGCTGTCTACAATATTTTGTTTAAGGAAATTATAAGGATAGAAATGGAAAAAAATGGACAAAAACTACTATCGAACTCGTGACCTTTCGATTTCTTCTTTTTTGATTTCGACAGGTAGAGTGATTCTTTCCGGCACGGAGAAACAAGGGAAAGAAATTTATTTTCTGTTTTCTCCGCAGGATATAGCAAAAGAACTTACTGATCTTTACTGGTCAGATCAAGCACCATCTATTCAGCCAAGACAGTTATTTCAATCACTGCGGAGTTTAAAGGATTTAATTTTTTCAAGATGAATTCTAAATCTATATTTTTACTGGATAAATGCTGGGAAATTATAAAAGCCATTGATGATTGCACCGATTGGTTTCTTCTTTATATAGAAGAGAAAGACCTTAGCATGAAGAAATTATTTGCTGCAATTCATGAAAAGAAATGTCGAGAATTACATTCTATTGTCAATGAGGCATATGAAAAACTCTGATGATTATATACCAAGGTCAAAAAAGGATCTTATAAAGGAAGAATTTGGTTTTGAAATACCAGTTAAGAATGTTTTGACTAAAAAGCTAGAAACTCAGAATAGTGAACAGCGAATCGATAAGTATAGTGGGACAGAAACTACCGAGTGTATATATACATGGCAGGAAGTAGAAGAAAATGTAGAATCTTACCTTCCAAATATATCAACAGCATTAAAAATTGCTTTAGCAGTAGCCACATCAGGATCAAGGAAGAATCGGGTAATGCTTTGGCTCTTATTAGTCGGATCACCATCAAGTGGGAAGACTGACCTTGTCAGATTATTCAAAAAATCGGTCGCAGTATTTAGCCTTGATAATTTGACCTTAAATGCGTTTATATCTGGAGAACGGCCGACAGAAAAGCAGCAAGTGTATGATTTACTTCCTAAATTGAATGGTAAATGCCTTATTGTTAAGGATTGGACTGTAGTTTTCAGCTTAGATGAACGGATGACTAAAAAGATAATCGGGGATATGGTAGGTGCCTATGACAAATCTTTAGCCAAATTTTCATCCAGAAGAGGAAATATAACCTATGATTCAGAATTTAGCCACATAGGGTGTATTACCCCCGCTACATTAAACAAACATCACAACTACTTGAATATGATTGGTCCCCGATTCTTAGGTTACATTATCCCTGATCTGTCAGAAGAGGACGAAAAAAAGAGCTTTGATGCGATCTTCTCAAATGAAAATAGGAATGAAAAAGAGAAATTAGTCGTGGAAATAGTATCAAAATATCTAGACAACCTTAATTCAAGGGATATAAATTTAATCAAACCACTTAGCAAACAGGTACAGGAGTATTTAATTACAGCTTCAAAATTTATGGCACAGGCTAGGGGAATTATAATCACCAAGGCGGCTAAATTTACCAATGAGGATGGAAAAGAAATAGCCTATTATGAACAGCTTGAAAGACAAATAGAACAGCCCTGGCGGGGAGTTCAGCAGCTTATGATCCTATCAAAATATTTAGCATTAGTAGTTGGAAAAAATGAAGTAGGAGTGGATGAGTGCAAGATAATTAAAGAAATTGTCATTTCTTCCATGCCAGCAGACAGGGCACAAGCTGTCAGGGTTCTTCAGAATTATGAAAAAGGGGAAATTACCGCTAAACAACTATCCGAAAAAGTCGATAAATCAGCTAAAACTTCGAGGCGACTTCTGGATGAGCTTTCCTTCTTAGGAATCG